>Ga0316363_10000142_pt1 | contig 111016 bp, 87 predicted proteins | sample Sb_taG_3_FD_200459 | JGI IMG/M metagenome (GOLD analysis project Ga0316363, IMG submission 200459) | Peat soil microbial communities from Weissenstadt, Germany - Sb_50d_a_PC metaG (v2) (version 2) | ecosystem: Environmental > Terrestrial > Soil > Wetlands > Peat | place: Germany: Weissenstadt... | reverse complement strand
CGTAGCGGTCGCAGTCGCCGTTGCTGTCGCGGTGGCGGTCGGAGTCGCCGTGGCCGTTGCGGTCGCGGTCGCAGTCGCCGTCGCTGTCGCGGTGGCCGTAGCAGTCGCGGTCGCAGTTGCCGTCGCGGTGGCGGTAGCTGTCGGAGTTGCGGTCGCGGTCGCAGTTGCAGTAGCCGTCGCAGTCGCGGTAGCCGTCGCAGTCGCGGTCGCCGTGGCGGTCGCGGTTGCGGTAGCCGTGGCGGTCGCGGTGGCAGTAGCCGTGGCGGTCGCCGTATCGGTCGCAGTTGCCGTCGCGGTGGCAGTCGCCGTGGCGGTCGCGGTTGCAGTAGCCGTCGCAGTGGCGGTGGCAGTCGCCGTTGCAGTAGCCGTCGCGGTCGCAGTCGCCGTCGCAGTAGCCGTGGCGGTCGCCGTATCGGTCGCAGTTGCCGTCGCAGTAGCCGTGGCGGTCGCCGTATCGGTCGCAGTTGCCGTCGCAGTGGCGGTGGCGGTAGCTGTCGGAGTTGCAGTCGCGGTCGCCGTATCGGTTGCAGTAGCCGTCGCGGTTGCAGTATCGGTTGCGGTCGCAGTAGCCGTAGCGGTCGCAGTTGCGGTCGCAGTAGCCGTAGGAACCAGGAAGGTCCCGTACTCGAACGCGCCGACATCGCAGGCGGTGTATGAGGGCGCGGGGCGCGGTGCGCCGCGCTGGTCGAATCCCGGACAATTTGTACTGGGGTTCGGGATCGCGGCGATCGCATAACTGCTCAATTCAAGCCCGATCGTATAGGTAGGCCCGCCGTTATCTATTAATCCCGCGGGGTCGAGTCCCACATTAGTATCGCTGACGCCATCGCCGATCGCATCGCTGGTGGTGACATTGGTGCCGGCAAACTTGCACGAAGTGTCGTCGGAGATGTTGTAGCCGCCATCGGTGACAGGCGGCGACGCGGCCGGCGCACAGTTCAGGCCCACTCCGCTGTTCGCCAAAATGGAGTTAGTTACGGTGGCATTGGCGGCGGTGTTGCCGTTGAAGATGGCGCCGCCCTCGCCGGTGGGCCCGGTGTTGCCGGAGAAGGTGCAGTTGGTGACGGTCAGATCGCCTTCATCGTTCTCGATGCCGCCGCCGTTGGTAGAGGCGCTGTTGCTGGAGAAGGTGCTGTTGTTGACGTTCAGGATGCCAAAATAGTTCTCGATGCCGCCGCCGTAGTCGGCGCTGTTGTCCGAGAAGGTGCTGTTGGTGACGGTGGCGGTGCTCTCAGTGAAGATGCCGCCGCCACCAAGCCCGGCGGCGCTGTTGCCGGAGAAGGTGCTGTTGGTGACGGTCAGCGCCCCCTCGTTGAAGATGCCGCCGCCGTCGCCGGCGCTGTTGCCGGAGAAGGTGCTGTTGGTGACGTTCAGAGTACCGATGTTTTCGATGCCGGCGCCGGTAGAGGCGCTGTTGCTGGAGAGGGTGCTGTTGGTTACGGTCAGCGTGCCGACATTGAAGATGCCGCCGCCCGAAGTCTGACTGCCGTTTTCAATCGTCAGGTCATTCACGGTGAGCGTAGCGAGTGAGTTCACGTACAAGACCTGGAACGAGCTGGCGCCGTCGATGGTGATGCTTTGTCCACTGCCATCGATCTTCAGGTTGTACGCAATAACCGGAAGACCGCTGCCCAGCAGCGTGATGGGCGTGATGGGGCCGGCGACACTGAAAATTATGTCGTCGTTGCCGGTGCCGAGTCCGCAGTCCCCGCCGGTTGTGTCGATGTCGGGGCTGTTGGCGTTGTTGATCGCTTTGCGCAGGCTGCAAAGCGAGTCACCGGAGGTGCTGTCGTCCAGGTACGTGTTGACGATTATCGGCTGAAGCTCGTACGCGCCGATGTCGCAATTGCTGAATCCGGGGGCCGGCCGCGGATCGCCGCGCTGGTCGGTCGTGACGACCGTGCAACTGGCGGGCGGGACCACATCGACTGCAGGACTCGCGGCCTGAAGCGCGATGGTCTCGGTAGGCCCGCCGTTATTTGCCAACCCAGCGGTGGCGAGCAGCGGATTGGTGCTATTGACGCTCGTACCCGAAAAACCACACGAACCGTCATCGGAGATATTGTATCCGCCGTCGCCAACTGCCACGCAGTTTCCGCCCGAGGGGCTGCTAGCCAATATAGTGTTGCTGACCGTCGCCGAGGAGTTGTTCCAGATGCCGCCGCCGCCGGAAGACGCGCTGTTGCCGGAGAAGGTGCTGTTGGTTACGGTCAGCGCCGGGCCATACCCGTTGAAGATGCCGCCGCCGAATCCGCCCACGCTGTTGCCGGAGAAGGTGCTGTTGGTTACGATCAGCGTCGCCGAATACTCGCTGTGGATGCCGCCGCCGTAGTTCGCGGAGTTGCCGGAGAAGGTGCTGTTGCTGACCGTCGCCAGGCCGGCGGTGGTGCGGATGCCGCCGCCGTTATCCGCGCCGTTGCTGGTGAAGGTGCTGTTGGTTACGGTCAGCGTGGTGCCCTGGTTGAAAATGCCGCCGCCGCCGCCGTATCCGCCGCAGCACGACGCGCTGTTGCTGAAGAAGGTGCTGTTGGTTACGGTCAGAGTGTTGCCAAAATCATTGAAGATGCCGCCGCCGTAATTCGCGGTGTTGCCGGACAAGGTGCTGTTGGTGACGGTCAGCGTCCCCTCGTTTTGGATGCCGCCGCCGTCAGCCGAACTGCCGTTTTGAATCGTCAGGTCATTCACGGTGAGCGTAGCGCCGAAGTTCACGTAGAGTATCTGGTACGGGCCGGCGCTGCCGTCGATGGCGATGCTCTGCCCGGTGCCATCGATCGTCAAACTGTACGGCGAGATGTTCGCGACTGCCGGGAGCGGGCTGCCCAGCGCAATCGGGCCGCTGACGCTGAAATTGATCGTCGGGTTGCCGGGGCCGGAGACGAGGCATCCGTTCACGGTGGTGTCAGTGTTGGCTGCGGTGATCGCGTCGCGCAGGTCGCACAGTAACGGCGATCCTGGGTCTAACGTCGTATTGACGGTTATCGAATAGGTGGCCGTCGCGTGCAGCCCCGATTGGGTCAGGACAAGACAAATAGGCGCGAGCACGATTAGCAGCGCAACCAGCATTCCCGGCCGGACGATCGCTCGGGAAGCGCTGAGGCTCCAGCCAAGTGCGCGCGTCAAAGCCCGCGCCAAAAATTTAGAGGCCGCGCCGACTCGTGCTTTTGCTCCGTACCTGTTCATTGCCCCTCCCCTCACCGTGACGAGTAAAACAGCAGTACGACTAAAACGAGATCAAAATGATGGCATTGCGCCCACCGGCGTTAGCGAGACGGTATCATGAGCAGCGTGAGATATGTCAAGTGAGCTTTTGTTCTTGGCGTGACGCTTGGTTGCGCTTGAAGGACGAGATTTGTTCGCCAGGAGTTTCGAAGCGCGAATCTCGATATGGTGCGGCGCGCCGCGCTTTTGCGCCGTTCCAATTGCGTTCAAGCCGGCATGAATGAAGGCTGATCGCGCATTTATTAAACTGACAGTTAACTAGGGAAACTGAAATTCGGATCAATAGCGAGGGGTGGTCGGATCCGCCGTCTCGGACCATGCGTCGATTCCACCTGACAGATTGAGCACGCGTTCGAAGCCAATTTTCGCCAAATACATCGCGACCTGCGCGCTGCGAATCCCGTGATGGCATACGACGACGGTCTCGCGGCCGGGGTCGAGCTCGGTTAGGCGCGCGGGGATGTCGCCCATTGGGATGTGACTCGCGCCGGGGAAGGGCGCGACCGCAATTTCGGCCGGTTCGCGGACGTCCAGGATGAAGACGTGATCGCCTCGATCGAGGCGGGCTTTGAGCGCCGTCGGCTCGATTGCGCCGATATCAGGCATCAGGCGACAGGAGAGAGCGCCACGCTACTGTCTTTTGATGTCGTTGGAAAACAGCTCGACCTTCGAGAACGCCGGAAGCTCGGAGCATGGAATCGTAAATCGAAAAATGTCGCTCTGACCGGGCCGGATCGGTTCGAAGTGCGGCTTCTCGTTCAGGACTTTCTGCACATACGCATCATCAGCCAGGCTTTCGGCGTGATAGTTGTAGAGGCTTTCGGCGTGAAGGACTTTCCCGTTGTGGTCCTCGAAGGCGAAGTGCAGGCGGACATAGTCGATCGGCCGGTCGCTGACATTGGTGATTTTGCCCCCGACCACCAAGTGTGGCGGCATGCAACACGAACGCATAATCACGTCGTCCGTGACTACCACTTGGAGTTGGTCGTTGGGGGCGACCTGGGTCTTCGGATGATCGTAGGTGGAGTGCATGGTCGCTTGCGCGCGTGCGCGATCGCAGCGGTTGGTCTCGACAAGCGTGCCGGCAAACGTGGCGCTGGCCGCACCGAAGGCGAGCAAGATCGCGATTCCGAGTAGCTTTTTCATATAAGCGACCTCATCCGAGGATCTTGGTGCGGGGCCTCGCCAATGTCAACCTGCTATCTATATGAACGCTCCCGAGCCATGCCAGGAGTCACATGGCGACCACTGAATACAATCAGTTTATGGCCGATGCGATTGCGGAGGCCCGTCGCGCCGAGGCGGAGGGTGAGGTCCCGGTCGGCGCGGTCGCGGTTGCCGATGGGCAAATCGTCGGCGCAGGGCATAATCGGACAATCGGGCTCGGCGATCCGACGGCGCACGCGGAAATCCTGGCAATCCGCGCGGCTGCATCGACGCTCAAGACGTACCGGCTGACCGCCGTGTCGTTATACGTCACGCTCGAGCCATGCGTGATGTGCGTCGGTGCGATGGTAAACGCGCGAATCGCCCGGGTTATATACGGGGCGCGCGACGACAAGGCGGGCGCGTTGGGCTCCATATATGATATTGGCCGAGACGGCCGCCTGAACCATCGATTGGAAGTCGTCGGCGGGGTGATGGAACCGGAGTGCGCCGGGATCATGCGCGAGTTTTTTCGCGCGCGCCGCGATGGATGACGCGGCGGGAAATTTATGCGAGAACTCATTGATGGTCGAATGCAAATGACATCTTCAGAAAAGTGGTGCGGCCGCGATGCCGAGTGATAAGGCCAAGCAGAACAAGGCGCTGACGGCGACCTGCGTCGCCTGCAAGAAGCCGGTATCGACCGAAAGCGCAGTCGCGCTCACGGGTGTCGAGGACGGGTGCCACAAGCAGTACGTGGTGTGCAACGCGTGCGCGAACGGCGGATGGCGTCCGCCGGGTTTCGCAGGATTGTACGCGTTCCGCCGCGAGTAGCTCGCGACCCGGAAATTCCGGCTGGATCAAATTCCGCTGCGATCGGAAAATCGTCCGATTGAGAATGTTCTACGCGCGGCATTTCGTTGACGAGCGGCGCGAGAACCAATCCGAGCCAGGGCCAGCTTGACTGCGCGGGAGCAAACATCGATGCTCGTCTGTCGCGGAGAGGTTCGGGAGTCTGGTTTAACCGGCGTGACTCGAAATCACGTGAGCCCTTGTGGCTCCGGGGGTTCGAATCCCCCCCTCTCCGCCACACAGTCTGTAGAGTTTACCTACAATCTGGAGAAGGCGGCAAATCCGCGCGTGGGCGGGCTGATTCGCTCAGCTCGTGGCACCGGAGAGGGCGATCAATCTTGCAAATCGCCAATTCGCCCCGATTCCTCTCTGTTCAGAAGAGATTCGGTGCCACGAGCGGGTTGTGTCCGATCGCGCCCCGACGCTTCAGCGTTCGCGAGATCGAAGGTCCTTGGTGGGTCAGAAGCGATGAGGCCCGGCCCTCTAATCCGCAAGGAGCCGCTGCTGCGCGTTCCATTCGATTGGAAGACCGGCCTGAGTCTTCAGACGCTCGGCTGAGAGGCAGACGCCTTGCCGCCCTGCACAGATGGATTCCACGATTGCTGGAGCGAGCAGTGCGAGCGGCACCAGATGTCGCACATAGCTGTCGCTGACACCTTCTCGGGCTGCGATCTGCCTGGTTGACACAGCCGTTCCCGCCGCCAGCTCACCGAACCACTGATACCCGCGGGCCAAGGCTCGAAGCAGCGCGGGATCTGTCCGAGATACTGCGACCGTTTCGCCTGGAAGCACCAGGCGCGTTTCGACGCCACGCCGTTTCAGCCGCAGCAGGACAAGACGCGTCATTCGGAGGTAGGCTCCGCCAGCGGGGAACCGCTCGGCGGGGAGAAGCGCGCGGAGATTGAGTGTGATCTGCATGCTGTCCCGCTTTAGCTCGACTCGTTCGATGAGAGTGCTCGTATCCTCTGTCGTCTCGATCTGCTGATTGACCTTGGCATCGATTGCTTCGATCGCCTGCTTGAGTTCCGCAGCAGCGAAACCGCAAGCCTTGAGGGTTGAGGCCAGCGCGCCGCGATCCGAGAGGATCTGTCGCATGCCGACCGCCACCGCCAGTTCAGTTCGTTCAGCGGGCAGGCGCCAGCCACGGTCATTCGGCTTCGCGGTTCCCCGGACCAGTCTCTTCGAGACGAAGTAACGGTAGCGCCGCTGTCCCTTTTTCGCCCAGCAGGAATACAGCGGCTCGCCGTTCTCATCGAACAGTTTGCCCATGAGCAGACCGGCGCTTTTCCTGACCGTTCGTCCGCGGGGGTGAGCAGCTTTCTTGCTCAGCATCTCCTGGACCCGCTCCCAGGTCGCTCTTTCGACTATCGCTTCGTGCTGACCCGGATAGGCGATGCTTTTGTGCCGGATCTCGCCCACGTAGATCGGGTTGGCCAGTAGGTGATAGAGGGCTCCCCGTCCGAACGGGAAGCCACCGTGCCGCACATTTCCTCTCGACATCCATTGCTTGGAGGTAACCGACCTGCGGTCCAGTTCTTGTCTGACCTTGCGCAAGGTCTTGTGTTCAATATAAAGCCGGAATATCAAACGCACCGTCTCGGCTTCGGCCTTGTTTATCACCAGTCGATGATCGCGCAGGTCGTAGCCCAGCGGCGGTGTGCCTCCCATCCACATCCCCTTCTGCTTGGAAGCGGCGATCTTGTCGCGGATGCGCTCGCCGGTCACCTCGCGTTCGAACTGTGCGAACGAGAGCAGCACATTTAGGGTCAATCGGCCCATCGACGTGGTGGTGTTGAACTGCTGCGTGACCGCGACAAACGAAACTCCGTGGGCATCAAAGATTTCCACGATCTTGGCGAAGTCGGCCAGAGAGCGGGTCAGGCGGTCTACCTTATAGACCACGACCACGTCGATCCGCTTTTCCTTGACGTGGGCGAGCAGGGCTTTTAGGGCCGGTCGATCCATGGTCGCGCCGGAAAATCCGCCGTCATCATACGCTGTCTTGATCAGGCGCCAGCCCTCGCCGACTTGGCTCTTGACGAATGCTTCGCAGGCCTGGCGCTGCGCGTGCAGCGAGTTAAAGTTCTGGTCCAGCCCTTCCTCGGAGGACTTGCGGGTGTAGATTGCGCAGCGTTTGGGAGCGCCGTCACTTCGAGCCATGACTCGGCCCCTGTCGCTTGCTGCGCAGACCGAAGAACTGTGGCCCGTTCCAGTGCGCGCTGGTGATTACCTTGGCGACCTCGGTGAGTGACCGGTAGCGCTTTCGTTTGTAAAGGGCCCCGCGATCCAACACCCTGACCTCGTGAGTCACGCCGTGCCACTCGCGCATCAATACTGTCCCCGCTGGCGCTGCTGGGGCCGGCTCAGGTCTAAGCGGCCGTCCCGATCGCGCGTCGTTGGCGAGACGAAGGAGCAGTCGTCGGGTGGAGGGTTTGAGCCCTCCATGGACTTGTTCCTGAATTCGGTATGCCACGGCACGGGTCAGCAGTTCGCGGCTGATGCGAAGCGGCGGCTCGGAGCTGTAGAGCGCCCGCCACTGCTCTTTCAGCTCGGTGATCGCACACGCCTTCAGCGAAGCGAGTTGCAGCCGGATCGTTTCCGGCGACTTAGGAAATCTCTCGTCCTGCATATGCGCCCTGCCTCCTCGCGGGCAGACACACACATTGCTCTGGTTCGCCGCCGAAGCCAGTCAAGGTGTTCACGTCCCATTCGCCTTTCCATCGCCGTCGATCGTTCAGGCGCTCTCACTAAATGAGCGCTCATCGCTCGCTTTGTCGGCGCAACAGAGCAACCATCCGTGGCCAGCCGATATACGGCTGAAGGAGAATCAAAGAGAATGGAACGCGCGAAATTGGCAAATGGTAAGAAGTCTGGGCCAGTAAACACCAAGTCCGCAAGAACGCCGATGAAGAAGACCGGGCGTAAGCCGAAAGCGGAGAAGCTCGTGTGCCGCTACTGCGGCTCTGACGACCTGGCTCCGAGCTTCATCAAACGACGCGATCCTCGGTGTCGCAAGTGTTTCAGCAAACGGTATGGATCGGCGGCACCTGCGAAGAAGCCGAGAAGCAAGAAGTAGTACCAAGAGGTGAGTTGAGGGATCGGGCGCTCTGACGCTCGGTCCCTTCTTCGTTCCGCGTTACCCTCTCGGCCGGGGCCGGTTCCAGTCTGCTACAGGAAGTCGCCTGAGAGTTCGACTTGACTGCGCTCCGCACCCGAGTCCTCGATGTATTGAATTCTCTGAAGAAGTGCACGAAATCGCGGCGTGTGCGGCGCTTCGTGAGTTCAAAGGCCACCGGAGAAATGCTCACTTGGGAGATTCCGCGGCCGTTCGCGGAGATTCTCTCTGTTTCGACTTTTGGCGGTGGACTTCGGCGCTCTGAGCGCTGGCCTGTCTTCCGCCGGATGAGCGCACGAGCGGACCGCGACGCCCGAATGCTTCGACGCTTCGACAGCGTAGAGATTCGATCAGAGGGCCGCGATCAGAAGGATCAAGCCAGCAAGGGGAATCCAAGCATCCGGCGCGCGATTCCCACTGGAGCGGCAGTTGCGTGCGATCCTTGAGCAAAGACTCCGCGGTGAGCTCCGGCGGCTGGCAGCCTTTGACGATCTGCTCGATGATCTCCGGAGCCAGGAAGGCAAGGCGAATTATGCGGCTCACATAGCGTTTGCCGACCTTCTCTCGTTTACCTGTGTGTGGCGAATTACTGATTTCCCCAGAATCAGCAATTCGCCACACACAGCATGACTTCGGCACTGACCCCGAAGTAGGGCGCGCTTGGCGAGAGAGAAACAGCCGACGCATCAGTTTGAAGGAGGTTTTCTATGCCACCGCTCAACAAGCTGAAGGAGTTTAAGCGCGGCTTGCCGGCGGCGTTGGCGGATGACAGTAGCGAGCTGTCCGGTGAGATGCGCGAGTTGCTGTGCGAGATGAGCCAATGGCTGCGGACCCTCGAGCAACGAGGCGGTCGCGATGACGCGGCTTTCCTGTCATCGCTTTCGCGCCAAAGAGGTGCGGCTGTGGCTGAGTCTGATCGCCTATAACCTCGGGAAACTGTGGCGGCGGCTGGCGCTGCCCGCGCCGATCGGGAAGTGGTCGCTAACCAGCTTGCAGCAGCGCCTGGTGAAAACCGGCGGGCGTTTAATAAAGCATGCACGTTACTACTGGCTGTTGCTGGCGGAGAGTCATCTGACGCGGCGGCTTTTCGGGAGCATGCTGCGGAGAATTGCGATGCTGCCTTCGCCAGCAGGATAGGCGGCTTGCAGAGTCACAGCAAATTTCGGTGACGGATAGGGAGCAAAGGGATAAGTGTCTGATAACTCGGTCGGGAAAACGCCGGTTTCAGGTGCTTTAGGCCAATGCGAGGCAGAGCTGGTCCGTTGCGGCGTAATGGAAGGGACCTTCGGGCTCAAACTCGGGCTTGAACTTCGCGTTTGCAAACCCCTGGTGTCGGTGCGACTGTGAATCAGAATTGAAAATGGAAATCCCGGATGAAACACCACTCCCCAATCGCGTCGCGTTCGAAGGCTCATCGTGATTGATCCGCTTACGTTGTCGGATGACGACCTGCTGGATCGACTCCAGCGCGCGGCGTTCGGCTACTTTCTGAGTGAATATAACCCCGCCAATGGATTGGTCGCCGATACATCCCGGATAGGGTCGCCCTCCAGCATCGCAGTCGTCGGATTCGCGCTATCCGCTTACCCTGTAGCGGTCGAGCGGGGCTGGATGACGCGCGATGAGGCCGTCGATCGAACGCTAGTCACGCTGCGTTTTTTCTCGAACAGCCCGCAGAGCGCGGAACCGGACGCATCTGGCTACAAGGGTTTCTATTATCACTTCCTCGACACGCAAACCGGCAAACGGGTTTGGCAGTCGGAGCTGTCGCTGATCGATACTGCTTTGCTGCTTGCCGGAATACTCACCGCGGGTGCTTATTTTACTGACAATACTCAGAGCGAGACTGAAATTCGACACCTTGCAGACGTACTATATCGCCGCGTCGATTGGCGTTGGGCACAGAATCGCAAAGCCACTCTTTCTCAGGGATGGAAACCGGAATGTGGTTTTCTCCACTATGGTTGGGAGGGCTACAATGAGGCGATCATTCTCTATGTCCTGGCGATGGCCTCACCGACCTATCCGATTCCTAATAGCTATCAGGCATGGACCGCGACTAACCAATGGGAAAATCTGTACGGCCACGATTTTCTCTATGCAGGCCCGCTTTTCATCCATCAGTTCTCTCACGCGTGGATCGATTTCCGAAGTATTCAAGATCGATTCATGCGCGAGAAGGGGGTTGATTATTTCGAAAACAGCCGTCAGGCAACTTACATTCAGCGCGAATACGCGATGCGCAATCCGCACGATTTTCGTGACTATGGCGAGAACTCCTGGGGTTTCTCTGCCGGCGACGGCCCAGGCTGGCAACGGCTCAGAATAGATGGCAGGGATCGTCGCTTTTTCGGCTATACCGCTCGCGGCGTGCCGTACGGGCCCGACGATGGAACTATCGCTCCGTCTGCCACCCTTGCGTCGATAGTTTTTGCTCCGGAGATGGCGCTGGCCGCCACGCGCCATTTCTTCAAGCACTATCCGGAGGCCTTCAGCGAATACAAGCTGCCGAGCGGCTTCAATCCGACTTATACTCGCAACGGATCGCGATGCTGGGTCAGCGAGGGTTATTTCGGTCTCGACCAGGGTATTGTTGTGTTGATGATCGAAAATTATCGCTCGCAACTGATTTGGAGGCTGTTGCGTCAATGCCCGTACATCGGGACGGGACTACGTAATGCGGATGGTCGAGGCGGTTGGTTATCATGACTAATCTCTTGGTTGGATAGGGCGTCCGATGCGGCAGGAACACTTGTCATCTCGTATGTCATCGAATGACGATGAGCGAACGCTACTTCAAAATGTTCGCCCTCCTGACTGGCGGAATCCTGAGCCAGTAGCGACATACAACTTGGTAATCATCGGTGCTGGACCCGCGGGAATGCTTACGGCCCTGAGTGCCGCCAGGGTGGGTGCGAAGGTGGCGCTCATAGAGCGTAATCGTTTCGGGGGCGTGTGCTTCAATGTCGGATGCATATCTTCTAAAGCGATTATTCGCACCTCGCGCTTGTACGCAGAGATGCGCAATGCGGAAAACTTTGGTGCGCAAGTACCCACCGGCATCAGCGTCGAGTTTTCAGCCGTGATGGAGCGGATGCGACGTGTGCGTGCGCGCATGAGCCGCCGAATCTCGGCACAGAGACTGAGCTCGATGGGTGTCGATGTGTATTTCGGGGCGGCGCGCTTTGCCGGACCCGATGCGATTGTGGTTGAGGGGAAGCGGTTGCGCTTCAAGCGGGCGCTGGTCGCCAGCGGCGCGCGACCCGCGCCGCCTTCGATTCCCGGAATCGCCGCAGCGGGTTATCTGACCAATGAAAGTGTTTTTGACCTGACCGAATGCCCTCGCCGCCTGCTCGTTCTCGGTGGTGGTCCGCTCGGATGCGAATTGGCGCAAGCCTTTTGTCGATTGGGTTCGCAAGTCAGCATCGTGCAGAACGATCCAATGTTCCTGGGCAATGAGGAGCGCGATGCGGCGCAAATTCTCTCCGACGCTATGGCGCGCGATGGGATTGGCATCCATCTCAACACCGAAACCATCAACGTACGCACCGAAGGAAATCAAAAGGTCGTCGATATGGTCAGCGGCGATTTCAAATTCAGCGTGACCGTCGATGAGATCCTGGTCGGCATCGGCAGTGTGCCCAACGTCACAGGCATGAATCTGCAGGCGGCTGGCGTGCAATACGATATGCAGGCCGGAATTCCGATCAATGATTATCTGCAAACCACGAACCCGCGAATCTATGCGGCCGGTGACGTATGCTCAGAGCATAAATTTCCGCACATCGAGGCCGCTGCCGCGCACCTTGTGGTTCATAACGCACTATTTTGGGGCCGCTTGAGACTGAGTGCGCTGGCAATACCGTGGTGCACTTACACAGATCCGGAAATTGCGCATGTTGGCCTCTACGTCACAGAGGCGCGCGCGAAGGGCATCCCGGTCAAGACTTTTACCGTGATGATGCATGACGTGGATCGCGCGATTACTGACGGCGAGGACGAAGGCTTTGTCAAAATCCACGTGAGAGAAGGAACCGATAAAATTCTGGGCGCCACTGTCGCCGCCAGCCACGCCGGCGAAATGATAACCGAGCTCTCAACTGCTATGACCGCGGGAATCGGTTTGCGCCGCCTGGCGCGCGTCAATCATCCGTATCCAACGCAGGCTCAGGCGATCAAAATGGCCGCCGACGCATACCTCGATACGCGCCGCACACCCGCGCGCAAATGGCTATACAAGCAATGGTTGGCGTGGTGAAGGCTCGACGAGGTTGCACGAGTAAGTCTTGATCACCAGCCAGATTTGCATACCTGTGGCTGCGCAAAACTCTATCTGGTGTCAGATTCTGGGCTGCGGCAAGTAGGGTGCGATGAAACGCACGAGGTGATCCCCCGATCGCGAGGGTCAGTCCGTGCAGTCGGTATTCGCCATGTGGATTTTGTACGCGATGGCAAGGCTTGCCACACAGTGCGTGAGCGTCGGAGATGGCGCAGCCCTCGAAAGCAGGTCAGGCGGCGAGGCGTTGGTAGCGCTGATGAAGCCCGCCGACTTGCGCAATCGCGATCACCTCGCCGCAATTCGGCGGTTGGATGGGGCGCGCATCCGGGCAGTCTTTGTCGAGCGACAAATGGGTCCGCGAGCGGTGATAGTAATCGAGGTACGAGGACAGGACCCGGCGCAGATGGCGCTCGTTGATCACGAGTATATGATCCAGGCCACTCGCGGCGAATCGAGCCGCTGACCCTGTGTCTGGCGAATTGCTGATTCTGGGAAAATCAGTAATTCGCCACACACAGGCGAGTTTTCCTGCTTTTGGACTGACATTCATGATTGGTTTAACTTCGGATTCCGGCCGCTCAAATCACCCGGAGTGACGGGGCAGGGCTCAACATTCCAGATGTCTCTCGCGTACTCTGCGATGGTTCGGTCGCTGGAGAACCTGCCGGAGCCGGCGACGTTCAGGACCGCCTTACGCGACCATTCGTCCGGATCCGCGTATAACTCGACGAGTCTGTGGTCCGCGTCCAGATACGATCTGAGGTCCGCCAGATGCATGTAGTAATCGCCATGCGTAAGGAGAGTGTCCCGCAACGGCTCGAATAGGCCACGTTCGTTAGGACTGAAGTGGTCGGAAAAGATCAGATCCAACGAGGCGCGCGTCTCGGGTTCATTGTCGTAGTGCCAGCGCGGATTGTACCAGCTTCGGCTATCGGCCACCTCCTGGGCTGTGAGACCGAACAGGAAGAGGTTTTCCTCGCCAGCTTCCCGCGCCATCTCGATAGTAGCTCCGTCGCGGGTGCCGATTGTCAGAGCCCCGTTCATCATGAACTTCATGTTGCTGGTGCCGCTGGCTTCGTAGCCGGCGGTTGAAATCTGATTGGAAACGTCGCTGGCGGGAATCAGCCGTTCTGCCAGCGAAACGTCGTACTCAGGGACAAACACGACTTTGATTTGACCTCGCATCGTAGGGTCGTTGTCGATCTTATCGGCCACATTGTTAATGAACTTTATGATGAGCTTGGCGAGGTGGTAGCCTGGTGCCGCTTTCCCGGCGAAGAAGAAGGTCCGCGGTTGTATCTGCGCATTGGGGTTTTCCAGCAGTCGGTTGTACAGCACCACTATGCGGAGGGCGTTCAGTAGCTGTCGCTTGTATTCGTGGATGCGTTTAACCTGACTATCGAAAATTGAATCCGGATCTACCGTTACCCCGAACTTCGACTTAAGCCAGTCAGCAAACCGAATCTTCGTCTGACGAGTGGCCTCACGGAAGTTGTCGCGAAAGGCTGTGTTCGCGGCAAGCGGCTTCAGTCTGCTCAACTGGCTCAGATCGGTAATCCAGTCTTCGCCGATCGCCTCTGTGATGGTGCGGGTCAAGGCCGGATTCGCCAGCAGCAACCAGCGCCGGGGCGTGACGCCGTTCGTCTTGTTGTTAAAGCGTTCGGGAAACAATTCGGCCAGATCCTTGACCGTCGTCGTTCGCAGTAATTGAGAGTGAATCTCGGCTACACCGTTGGTGCTGTGCGACCCGACGATCGCCAGGTTGGCAATCCGGACGTGCTTGTTCGAGCCTTCCTCGATCAGACTGATCCGAGCGGCACGGCCGTCGTCGTCCTTGAAGCGCGTCCGAACGTCGTCGAGCAACCGCCGATTAATCTCGAAGATGATCTCCAGATTGCGCGGTATAAGCATCCGAAACCACTCAACCGGCCATTTTTCGAGAGCTTCGGGTAGCAGCGTGTGATTGGTGTATGCCAGCGTTCTTCGCGTCAGGTCCCAGGCTTCGTCCCACCGCAGCTTCGCCTCGTCGAGCAGGATCCGCATCAACTCCGGCACCGCCATCGCCGGATGTGTGTCGTTGAGCTGTATCGCTACTTTCTCAGGAAGGGCGCTCCAATCGGGATTGTCGTGCCGGAACCGCCGCACAATATCGGCAAGCGCGCAGGCGACCAGAAAGTACTCCTGCACAAAGCGCAGGCCCTGCCCCAAACTGGTGGAGTCGTCGGGATAGAGGACTCGGGTGAGGGATTCAGCCCCGAGCCTCTCTGCCACGGCGCCGACGAAATCGCCGTGGCTGAACTCTTGAAAGTTGAACTCGTCTGGAGCGGCGGCGGCCCACAGTCTTAGCGTGTTTATGGTCTTGCCGCCGTAGCCAACCACCGGACGATCAAAGGGAATCCCGATCAGCGTCGAAGGCCGATCGCTGACCGGATGTAGCGCTCCCCCGCAGACCTCAATGGAGCAGTTGAGCTGCAGTTTGACTCTTTCATGCGGACGAGCTACTTCCCAAGGGTCCGGGCGACGCAGCCAATTGTCCGGGCGTTCCTGCTGCCAGCCATTGTCGATTGATTGCTTGAACATCCCGTATTCGTAGCGCAGCCCATAGCCCATTCCTGGGAGTTGCATCGCTGCCATAGAATCAAGGAAGCAAGCAGCGAGCCGGCCGAGGCCTCCATTGCCGAGACCGGCGTCGGGTTCCTGCTCCAGCAAACCCAGCCGATCGAGATTTTTCTCTTTGATCAATTGCTCCGCCACAGGGTCGAGCAGGAGGTTTTGAACGTTGTTGGCGAGCGAGCGACCGAGAAGAAATTCTATCGACAAATAATAGACACGTTTGGGATTCCTGCTCTCATACGTCTGCTCGGTGCGGATCCAACGCTGGGAAAGTACGTCGCGTACGGATCGTGCAATCGCTTCAAAGCGATCGCGCGCGTCGGCGACCTTTACGTCCGTAACACTGTCGAAAAGGAGATGGCGCTCATATAGGGCCTCGTCAGCTCCGCTGAATTTTACGGGGCCGCAACCATACTGCGCGATGAGCTTTTCCATGGTGTCGGAAAGCGCCGCTCTAACAATAGTTGCCACTTCTTTTCCCCTGTGATTGATCGTCGAGTTTCGTAACGGCAGTCCGGCAGCTTGATCTTAGTGATGCATGAGATGGTGCAAATCATTCCAAAACTTGATCACCGGCCGCGTCAGATCATCTTCATAGCTAAGCGCGCTCAGGCTCGCCGTGCTCAGTAGAAAATGTTCCCCAGCCTGCGGTTCGAACCCCAGCCAACGTGCCGCTAGTACGCGGAGAAAGTGCCCGCTCGAAAAAATCAGAACGTCCTGCTGGACCGAACGCACGCGGTCAACCATGCGATCAGCCCTCGCTCCAACGTCGCCGACCGACTCGCCCCCGGGGCAGCCATCGCGAAATAGCTTCCATCCAGGGCGCTTGGCACGGATCTCCTCAGTGCGAAGTCCCTCGTATTCACCGTAATTCCATTCAACCAAGTCGCGATCGACCTCGGCTTGAGCGCCGAACCCAGCCAGCTCACATGTGCGGCGCGCTCGTTGTAGTGGACTGGTAAATACGTGGGCGAAGGACGAACCTCGGAGTTCGTTGGCGAGGTGACGGGCGTTGCGTTCTCCGCGCTCAGTCAATGGCAGATCGGTAAGCCCAGTATGCTGGCCCGAGAGGCTCCACGCAGTCTCGCCGTGCCTCGCGATGTAAAGCGTGGGGAGCATTTCACCCATAAGTTCGTTTCCTTCAGAAATGGTCCTTTCAGAATGGCCACTGCCAGTCCGTGATGTCCCTCGGATCGATACCGAACTGGTGCGCGTGGTTTTTACTTTTTATCTGCTGGTTGAGCAGAAGCTCCCGAACATCGGCTCCTTTAACCTGGAATCGCGGGATCCGATCGATCGCGTCGATCGCCAGGCTGAAGCGATCCGTCTGGTTTTGGATCGCGAGCTCCAGCGGGGTATTGATATTCCCCTTTTCCTTGTAGCCGCGTACGTGGATGTTGTGCTGACCAGGCCGGCGGTAGGTGAGTCTGTGAATGAGCCATGGATAGGAATGGAAGTTGAAGACTACCGGCTTGTCCGGCGTGAATAGAGCTTCGAACTCGCGATCTGTCAGTCCGTGCGCATGCTCGGTGCTGGGCACGAGCTTGAACAGGTCGACCACGTTCACAAACCTGACTTTGATGTCCGGCAAGTGCTGTCGGAGCAGAGCTGTGGCGGCCAGAGACTCCATCGTTGGACAATCGCCGCAACTTGCCATTACTACGTCGGGTTCGGCGCCCTGATCGTTGCTGGCCCAGTTCCAGATGCCGACACCCTTGGTGCAGTGCTCGATTGCCGCCTCCATGTCCAGGTACTGGAGGTGCACCTGTTTGTCCGCGACGATGACGTTCACATAGTTGACGCTTCGCAGGCAATGGTCCGCGACGGAGAGCAGGCAGTTTGCGTCGGGCGGCAGGTAAACGCGAACAACGCTCGGGCTTTTGTTGGCTACGACATCGAGGAAACCTGGGTCTTGGTGCGTAAACCCGTTATGGTCCTGCCGCCAGACCAGTGCCGTGATAAGCAAATTTAGTGACGACACATCCGCGCGCCATGGCAGCTCGTTACACTTCTCCAGCCACTTGGCGTGCTGGTTAAACATCGAATCGACGACATGGATGAATGGCTCGTAGCTATTGAGCAAACCGTGCCGGCCACTCAGTATATAACCCTCCAGCCACCCTTCGACGGTATGCTCGCTCAGCATCTCCATCACGCGTCCATTAGGAGCGAGCTCGCCGCCATCAGCGTCCTCGGGAAAGTATTCTCCCAGCCAGACTTTTTTGCCCACCTCGTAGATCGCTTCTAGACGGTTGGACTGCGTCTCGTCGGGTCCAAAGACCCGAAAGCGGTCCATATTCAGTCGCATCACTTCGCGAAGGAAGTTACCCAATGTCGGAACGTTCCCCGCCAGAGTGGCGCCGGGCTTCTTGACCGCGACTCCCGAGCTCCGGAAGTCAGGCATATCGAGCGGCTTCCGCAGCAGACCGCCGTTAGCGACCGGATTGGCGCTCATCCGTCGCGGTCCCTTCGGGGCCAGAGCCTGCAACTCGGGAATCAGCCGACCAGTCTGGTCGAACAGCTCTTCGGGTCTGTAGCTGCGCATCCATCCCTCGAGCACTTTCAGATGGCTTGGGTTGGTCGTGATATCCGCGATTGGGATCTGGTGCGCTCGCCAGAAGCCTTCCAAGTAATGGCCGTCAATCTTCCGCGGAGCAGTCCAACCCTTGGGGCTGCGTAGTATGATCATCGGCCAGCGCGGCCGGAAAGCCTTCCCCGTCGCCCGCGCCTCTTCCTGGACCTTGCGAATCTCAAGCACACAATGCTCCAGCGTGGCGGCCATCGCTTGGTGCATGCTCTGCGGGTCGCTGCCTTCGACGAAGTAGGGGGTATAACCGTAACCGACGAAGAGGGCCTCGAGCTCTTCGTGGCTGATCCGGGCAAGCAGGGTAGGGTTATTGATCTTGTAGCCGTTGAGGTGCAATACGGGCAGCACGGCGCCGTCGGTGATCGGATTGACGAACTTGTTGCTGTGCCAGCTTGTCGCAAGGGGCCCGGTCTCGGACTCGCCGTCACCCACCATCACGAGAGTGATCAGATCCGGGCGGTCGTAAACCGTCCCGTACGCGTGCGATATGCTGTATCCGAGCTCGCCTCCCTCGTGGATGCTTCCCGGCGTTTCGGGGGTGGCATGGCTGCCGATACCGCCCGGAAAACTGAACTGTTTGAAGAAGCGCTGCATCCCGGTGAGGTCCTGACTCTTGTCCGGATATATTTCGCAGTACGTCCCCTCGAGGTACGCGTTAGACAAAACTGCGGGCGCCCCGTGCCCGGGACCCGAGATGAAGATTGCATTCAGGTCGTATTTGTTAATTAGGCGGTTGAAGTGAATGTAGGTGAAACTCTGACCGGGGTCCGAGCCCCAATGGCCGAGCAACCGTGGCTTCGTTTGTTCCGGCGTAAGTGGCGCCCGCAGCAGGGGGTTCTCCTTGAGGTACAGCATTCCGAGGCACAGATAGAGGCTGGCGCGCCAGTAGGCGTCGATCTTGCGCAACTCGTCCGAGGTGAGGGGCGTCCCGTTGATCGTCGAGCGGGCCGGACCATACGCCGATATCGTAGATGTCTTTTCGTCGTAAAGGACGCCCTCCGACTTTCTTGCGACTGTGGTCATGGCACGCATCTTCTCCTTTGAGCGCCGTAAAGTGAGATAAGCACCCCTACAGGACAAATTCGGGCTGCGACGCACCCAACAGATATCCGCCCACCGCCTTTGCGAGCGGATCCGGAGACAGGTACGCGTGCGCCATCGCCGCCTCGATGTCTTGAAAGCGCTGTTGTAGCGGATGATCGACGAACACCGCGCGTCCAGTTGACGCCCGAAACAGATCGTTGATCGCCTGCGCGACCAAGTCGCATCCGCGGTTCATGTTCCAGCGCACCTGCGCCTTGAGTTGCATCGGAACCGGCGCGCGCTCCTGCGCCATCTGCCACAATTCCGCGATGTCGGTTCGCAGTCGCGTGATCGTGACGTCGATAAGCCAGATCGCCTCGGCGAGGCGCCGCTGCATGAGAGCATCGTCGGCCGCCCTTCCGCCCAAGCTCAACTTGCGCTCGCGGGTCTGCGAAATCCAGGCATCGACGAACCCGCGCGAAGCGCCCAGCACCGAAGCAACCAGCGCCGTATTAAAGACTACTGACCAAGGTAATCGATAAAGCGGGCCGCTGTTGCGCTCTTGCCCCGGCAGTGGCGCATTCATCGCATAGTCAATGAGTGACTGAGATCGATACTCAGGTACGAAAGCGTTTTCGACAATGATGTCTTTGCTGCCGGTGCCCTTGAGTCCCGCAACATGCCAGTTGTCGTCGATGCGATATTGATCGCCCAGCAAGAGAAAAGACTTGAAGTCCGCTACTGGTCTGCCCAACACGTCGCGCGTGCCACAAATCGCTCCCAGCATCACACCGTGACAATGATCGCATCCAGACGAGAACGACCACCGTCCCGAAAGCTTGTAGCCGCCGGCCACCTTCTCGGCCTTGCCGGTAGGGTTGTAAGACGAGGAGTGCATCAGGGCGGGGTCCTTACCCCACATCTCTTGCTGCGCTCTTTCATCAAAGAGAGCGAGTTGCCACGGATGTAACCCGATCACGCCTGCGATCCATGCAGCTGAAGGCGAAACGCGCGCGAGCTCGATCGTGGCGTCGACAAATTCCATCAGCGATACTTCGCCGCCGCCCCATCGCGCTGGTTGAAGCGATCTCAAAAAACCGTTGTCCATGAGAATATTCCAGGTGCGATCGCTGAGCCTCCGGAGCGCGTTGTCCTCGGCGGCGGTCTCCCCAAGCTCCGGCGCGATCCGTCTCGCGGTCTCCACGAGTTCGTACGTCATTGACTATTACCTCCAGGATAAAGCGGCTTGGCTTGCACGCTCAGGCTGCATTTCAGCCTCGATGGATCCGATGCGATCTATCTCGACACGCACCTTGTCGCCTGCCTTCAGCCACTGCGGTGGCTGCATCGCAAGCCCGACGCCACCTGGAGTTCCCGTAAAGATCATGTCGCCGGGTTCCAGCGTCATGGCGCGGCTCAGGTGCGCAATCTGATCGTACACGTTGAACACGAGGTTCTCGGTATTGGAATTTTGGCGTCGCTCGCCATTGACGAAACATCGGATGCCCATCGTGTGGGGATCGCCAATCTCGTCCGCGGTAACAATCCAGGGACCGATGGGCGCGTGCGTATCGAACGATTTGCCGAGCACCCATTGCGTGGTCTGCATCTGCCAGTCGCGCACCGACACGTCGTTGCCGACGCAATAGCCGAATACAACATCGGCTGCGCTCTCCTTCGGAACGTGCTTGCAGCGCTTGCCGACAACCACCACCAGCTCTGCCTCGTAATCAACCTGCGCGGAAGCGATCGGCAGCTCGATGGGATCAAACGGTCCGTTGATCGAGGTCACGGCCTTGGTGAACCAGATTTGATGAGGCGGCATCTTTTGACCTGTCTCTCTGATGTGGTCCGCGTAGTTGAGACCGATCGCCATGATCTTACCGGGTCGCGCTACTGGGGCGAGCAGCCGCACGTTTGCCAAAGCTGCATCCGGCGCGCTGTCTGAAACGATCTTCTCCAGTTGGGGCTTAGCTTCGCTCCACTGTTGGATTAGCTCGATTGCGTTGTCGGACAGAGAAGGGAATGAGCGGGTTAGATCAATGACGCCATTGCCTTTGACGGCACCAAGCTTGACCCCGTTTTTCTCCACATAGCGGACTATCTTCATCTCAAGAAATCTCCTTAGGTTCCCATCGTGCTGGGCGGCATCGGCCCCCATTGGGTACCAACTACTTCTTGAATTGATGAAACGCGCGAACCCCAGGCCGCGTCCAGAAGATCGCCGTCGGTCCAATGCTCCAGCGTGTGTCCCCAAGGGTCACGCCAATAGTCGAAGATTTGGCTCCCAAGCAGATGGCGCCCGACGCCCCATTCGTGACGGCGTCCCTTCTGTTTGAGCCAGTCATGGCCGCACATCAGATCGTCGAAATCCGTTACTTCAAAAGCGGCATGATTGAATCCGGGCTTGCCGGTTCCCAGCAGAAACATTGTGTGATGGTCGCTCGGGATCGGGCCGCGATCGCATCGTAGGAATGCGCCGAGCGCCTGCTCGGAAGATCCGAGATTGATTTCGTCGGAAGTAATGAGCCCTAAGCGCGACTTGTACCAGGCTTCCGACTCGCGGAAGTTCTTCACATTAAGCACGCAATGGCCGAGACGCTTCACATGCGAGGGCCCTTTTGCGAGGCGCTTGCGCGCGTTGAGCCGTGGCGTTGTATAGGCGTCGTTGAGGGGAGCTCGCGCAGGTGGCTCGATTCGCGCAGCCGGTGCACGTGCCGCGACTACTTCTATTTGGAAGCCGTTGGGATCCGTTAGCTTTAGTAGAGAGCCGCCGCCGGGTCCATCCAGACGATCGAGCGACGCTTTTTCTTCTCGAGCGAGCGCTTCGAGGTCTTGCATTGATACGGCTTCGAATCCAGCTGCGACAAATCGCGGCTCGCCCTTGTGCGTCACATGAAGAAATGCATCTCCGTCGAGGCCGCGCATGTAAAGCGCGTCGCCAGTTCGGTCTGCACGGACCATCCCGAACTCGGTCAAAACCGTTTCCATCTGGTCGAGATCCGGCGCGTGGAATCTTACGTATGCGATATCTTGAATCTTGATTCCCATGAGGTACTCCTTACTGCCGTGGGAGAATTGCTTCGATCGCGTCACGCATGATGCTCTCCGCCTCCGCCGGTTTGAGGCCAAGCCCATGAAGCAGAATTGTGCCAAGTCCCTGTGCGAATTCGCGTACACGGCCCGCCGGTAGGTCGAGCGCGCGGTTCACTCCGGCCGTGAAAACACCCATTACGCACGCGACCACGGCATCCTCGGAGGTCGCGACGATCCGGCCTTGAGTCATGCCTTCCGCGGCATCGCGGCGCGCTCCCGCGTTGATTGGCGCCGCCGGATCGGTGGCGCGCGGGAAAAGCCGCATTATTGCGGTTGCCTGCTGCGGTGCGCTGATGCCGAGGTGTAGGACGCTCAGGAATGCACGTGCGATTCGCTCCGCCGGATCGATGACTCCCTCGTTCACGCGCGCGATCTCACCTTCGATCCGCGCACGGGACTGCGATGCGAGTTCGCGTTCGAGGGCGTCCTTGTCGGCGAAGTAGTTGTAGAAGGTTCCATGGGCCACGTCCGCGCGCTTTACGATTTCGTCGACGCTCAGTGCATCCAAACTTCGTTTGGCGAGCAGAGCCTGAGTCGCGTCCAGTAGCGTCTGGCGAGTTGCCAGCTTGCGCCGCTCACGCCGGCCTGGAATCCGCCGCAGTGTCCGATCAGTTCCGCGAGTCGGGGTTGGCTTCATCCGCCCTCCGAATGACGTATTTGTCATACTTGACATATTCGTCATCTTTAGCCATAGTCGTCACACTTGTCAAGATGGTCGAACTTAATTTATTGAATACTTCGATGGGAAGCCGATTGATCATCGTAAGCGTGTCTATCATCGTGGCAGCGATGGCCGTTGTTCCGTCGGGCTGCAAAAAGCCGGCGCTGACCGCCGCGCCACCCGTCCCCGAAGTCGCAATCACCGACGTCATCCAGCAGGACGTGACATCGTACTCGGATTTTGTCGGCACCACCGTTGGGTTCGTCAACGCGAAGATCTATCCAAAAATCTCCGGCTATTTACTGAAGCAGGATTACCGAGACGGCTCGCACGTGCACGCCAATCAACTGCTGTTTGAGATCGACGATCGCTCGTATAAGGCCGCGCTCGACCAGGCGCTCGGCACACTCGCCGAGGAACAAGCCACCCTAAAGCAAAATCAACAGGACCTTGACCGTGATACCAAGCTTTATCAAGCACAGGTGATTCCCAGGGAGACTTTCGACCACATCACCCAAGCGTTTAAGGGGAGTGCGGCGCAAGTGCAAGCGGCGCAGGCGGCGGTCGAGAACGCCAAGCTCAACCTCGGATGGACCAAGGTCTACTCGCCGATAGATGGCGTGGCGGCAATCGCGCAGGCCCAGATCGGCGACCTGGTCGGCACCACGACTCTGCTGACGACAGTTTCGCAGCTCGACCCCATCAAAGTCACATTCCCAATCCCCGAGAAGGACTACATGCAATTCGCGGCACGGATTAACGCGGTGGAGAGCGGAGTCGCGATGCCGGCGCTGCCGTTCCAAATGATCCTGGACAATGGTCAGACCTACCAACATCCAGGCCAGTTTTACGCGGCCAATGGGCAGGTTGACATCCAGACCGGTACGATTCAGATTCAGGCAACTTTTCCGAACCCCAACAATATTCTGCGCCCTGGTCAGTACGCGAAGATCCGCGTCGCCGCCGGCGTCTTGCATAACGCGCTGCTCGTGCCGCAGAGCGCCGTGCTCGAGACCCAGGGGCAATACCAGGTCGCCGTCGTCGGCTCGGACAACAAGGTCTCGATGCGCACCGTCGAGGTCGCCCAGCAGGCAGCCGGCCTTCGAGTCATCGAGCGGGGAGTCTCGCCCGGCGAACGCGTCATCACCGAGGGACTGCAGAAGGTTAACGACGGGATGGAAGTTAATCCGCACGTCGTAGCCGCCCAGCCCGCACCTGACCGCACGCCCGGACCCGCCAGCGAAGCGCCCTCGCCCGGCCCGACCTCAGGCAGCCATAGCTAGCGCAGTGTCGAAGTTTTTCATCAATCACCCGATCGTTGCGATCGTTATCGCGATCTTCTTCGTCATCGCCGGCGCGGTTATGGTCTTGCGGCTTCCAGTCGCGCAGTTCCCCGACATCGTGCCGCCGCAGATCCAGACCACAGCGATCTATACCGGCGCGGATGCGCTCACCGTCGAGGCTAGTGTCGCCACTCCGATCGAGGAGCAGGTCAACGGCGCCAAGAACATGATCTACATGCAGTCCATCAACGGCAACGACGGGACGATGACGCTGCAGGTCAGTTTCGAGGTTGGCACTAATGTCGATCTCGACCAGGTCCAGGTCCAGAACCGGCTGGCCCAAGCGACCTCGAGCCTGCCTGAACAGGTCAGCAACTACGGGCTGACGACGCAGCAGACGGTCGGCATCCCATTGCTGGTGTTTACCATAAGTTCGCCGAACCGGACGTGGGATCAGACCTTCCTATCCAACTACGTCGCGATCAATATCGAAGACGAGCTTGCCCGGATTCCCGGCATCGGCCAGGTCAAGGTATTCGGAGCGGCCAACTATGCGATGCGGATTTGGGTCGCACCGGATATTCTTTCCAAGCTTCAGTTGACGGTTGCAGACCTCGAGAACGCCATCGCGGCCCAGAACGTCGTCAATCCCGCGGGTCAAATTGGGGGCGCGCCGGCGCCGCCGGGCCAGCAACTCACCTACACCGTGCGCGCACAGGGCCGTCTGCTCAACGCGGACGAGTTCGGAGACATCATTGTTCGCGCCAACCCCGACGGATCGCTGGTACGGCTGAAGGATGTCGCCCGGATTCAGCTCGGCGCGGAAACCTATACGCAGCAGGCGTACACCAACGGAGTGCCGTCCGCGATCGTCGGCCTTTACCAGAACCCGGGCTCCAATGCGCTCGCTGCCGCCAGGCTGGCCAAGGCCAAAATGGCGGAACTCGCGGGCCATTTTCCCTCGGACATGCAAGTCGGCCTGACCTTGGACACGACCGTCCCTGTGACCGAGGGCGCCTTCGAGATCGTCAAGACGCTGCTCGAAGCAATCGGCCTGGTGATCCTGGTGGTCTTCATCTTTTTGCAAAGCTGGCGCGCGACGTTGATCCCAATGCTCACCATCCCCGTCTCGCTGGTGGGAGCCTTCATGTTCTTCCCCGCGGTCGGGTTCTCGGTCAACACGCTCGCGCTGCTGGGCCTGGTGCTGGCGGTCGGCCTGGTGGTGGACGACGCAATCGTCGTGGTTGAAGCGATCGAGGCAAAGATCGAGCAGGGGCGGTCGCCCAAAGACGCGGCGCTGGAAGCGATGGACGAGGTTGGCGGAGCGCTGGTCGGGATCGCACTCGTGCTGTCCGCCGTCTTCATCCCGGCCGGATTCATGGCGGGAATAACGGGCTCGCTTTATCGCCAGTTCGCACTGACGATCGCATTTTCCGTTCTACTCTCGGCCTTCAACGCTCTCACGCTGAGCCCGGCGCTCGGCGCACTGCTGCTACGTCCGAGAAGCACCGCACCCGGTCGCGGGCCACTCGCGCGCGTCTTCGCGGTGTTCAACGCGGGTTTCGCGCGGGCGCAAAATGGCTACGTGCGGACTTGCGACCTGCTCATCCGCAAGGTCGCGGTCGCGATCCTTTTGCTAGTGGGCTTTACCGTCCTCGCCGGCGGGCTTGGAAGAATTCTGCCGCAATCATTCCTGCCCGACGAAGATCAAGGCTACTTTTTTATGAACGTCGAGCTCCCGCCCGCCGCGTCGCTTGAGCGCACCAACGCTGTGATGAGGCAGGTCGACGCGATCCTGAAGCACGAGCCCGGGATCCACTATTACAATGCCGTCTCCGGCTACAGCATCCTCTCCCAGACGAGCAGCAGCCGGAGCGGGCTCTACTTCTGCCAACTCCAACCGTATGGCGATCGGACGGCTGCGGCTTTGCAAGCCGCAACGATCGTCGCCGACGTAAACCGCAAGATGGCGGCGCTGCCCGATGCCCAGGTCTTTGGCTTCTTGCCGCCCGCGATTCCCGGAGTCGGCCAGGCCAGCGGCATCGATTTCTTCGTTCAAGATCACGCTGGCAAAACGGTCGACTACCTTTGGCAGAATACTCAGAAGTTCCTCGCCGCGGCTAAAAAACGGCCCGAGCTGGGGCCTATGAACCTCCTGTTCGACCCGGCGACTCCGCAGATGTTCGCCGCGGTCGACAAGGACAAAGTGTTCAAGCTCGGCGTTTCGATCGAAGACGTGTACAGCGCATTGCAAACCCTGCTCGGCGGCTACTACGTCGATCAGTTCAACAAATTCGGGCGCGTGTGGAAGGTGTTCGTCGAAGCGGAGCCGCAGTATCGGGCCAGGGCGACTGACGTTGGTCAGTTTTACGTCCGAAACAAGCAGGGCTCGATGGTTCCGCTGTCGACGCTTGTAGACATGCAGCATGTGTTCGGACCCGAATACACCACGCGCTTCAACGAGTACCGCGGCATCGAGATCTTCGCGTTGCCTGCGCCGGGCTACAGCACCGGCCAGGCGATGAATGCGGTCACGCAGGTGGCAAACGAGGTCCTCCCCAACGACATGGGCTATGCCTGGAACGGAATCTCTTACCAGCAGTCAGTCGCTGGCGGCGGGGCCGGCGTCTTCGTGCTGTCATTGGTGCTGGTATTTCTGATCCTGGCCGCTCTCTATGAAAGCTGGTCGCTGCCCTTCAGCGTGCTGCTCAGCGTCCCGGTCGCAGTATGTGGCGCATTCTTCGGCCTGTGGTCACGCCATCTCGACAACGACGTCTATGCCCAGGTCGGTCTCATAATGCTGATCGGTCTGTCGGCCAAGAATGCGATTCTGATTGTCGAGTTCGCCAAAGCCGAGCTCGAGAAGGGCCAGTCTGTCGTCGCCGCGGCGCTCAATGGTGCGCGCGTGCGTCTGCGGCCAATTCTCATGACCTCGTTCGCGTTCATCATCGGCCTGTCTCCTTTATGGATCGCTTTGGGCGCCGGCGGCCAAGCCCGCCGTCTGATCGGGACGGTCACCATAACCGGCATGTTTTTCTCCACGGCCTTCGCAATCTTCCTCGTTCCGGCGCTCTTTGTGATCGTCGAGCGGCTGGCGCATATCCGTCGGGGAGAGAAGCCCCAAGCAGGGCCCACGGAGCAGAAGCATCCGCCCCAAGTGTCCGCCGTGGCTACAGCCGATCGTGCGGCGAAAAGCGGCTGACGCATCTGATGTTGGAAGCTGTGCCTTCTAAAAACCTGACCTGTGGCGGATGAGGATGCGACTATGAACTCAGCGTACTTTTCCGCGTTTGCCGCGCTCGCTGGATCAGTGGTCGGCGGCTTCATGATGTTGGCGTCGTCATGGCTGAGCCAGAAAGCTCAGGCCCGAGCGGAGCAGTTGGCGCACCATAGAACCAGGCGCGAGGAGTTGTACGCGGACTTTATTGAGGAATCGGCGCGATTGTATGCGGATGCTTTAGGACATAACGAAGCGGAGCTCGCCAAGTTCGTTAAACTGTACGCCCTGATCGGCAGGATGCGGGTTCTATCGTCGCCGAAGATCGTCGAAACCGCACAAACCGTTGCCAAGACCATCATCGAAACGTACCAGGCGCCGAACAAGACGTTCCGCGACTTGCAAGGCGTAGTGAACAGCGACGCGATCGATCCTTTACTTGCGTTTAGCGAAGCGTGCCGCGACGAGTTGCGGAGCCCCAGCCCGTTATTTTAGAGGCGGCGGACCTGTGCTTGCCTAGATTTCAGATGTGCGAATTATGAATCGAGTGGCAGCTTGATTCGACTGCGGGTCCGCTTCCGGAACTGGTTGATTACTAACTCTTAGCCCAGATTGCCGATCGCGATTGCCTTGTTCACTGCCATTGTCCTTCCTCCTGCGCCCGCTTCCCGTCCTCGGGCAGGGCGTTAGTTCCGTTTGCTTTGTGTCCCAAATGAAAAGAGGGAATTTTTTCCCCGGCCTCTCACACAAGACTGGAGGCCGGGAGAAAAAATTGGTCTGGGGTGGAGCGGCTGGGCGGTTACGATTTCGGATCGCGAAGACGCGGCGTCTCTGCGGGCGCAGGCCAGGACTCTTTTACCTGGCCAAGGACGCACGACGCGGCAAGCTACACTTGGGTTTATAATGATTTCAGCAATGGCTAAGAGACGGGAATACGATCGGCTGGTGCCGCCGCGCTTTCTCTACCGGTATCGGCCCCTGCATGATGAGTTTTCGTCGCTTGGTCGCATGCTTCAATTCGACCAGTGGTGGTTTGGATCACGCACGAAATTCGACGACGAAGAAGACATGGCTTTCCCCGGCTATGACTTTCAGGACGAGGAGCTGTCGCGTCGCGCCACGGAAACTACTCAGAATTTCATGGATAATACGGGAGTGCTGTGTCTTAGCGCTTCCGCTAAGCACCCGAAGCTTTGGGAGCTTTACGCGGCTGGGGGTCGCGGTGTTTGCATCAAGCTGGAAAGCGACTTCATAGTAGCTCCGGATGACGGTCCTTTCAAAGTGAGCTATGCGGACGATCCGAAGCCGCTTTGGAAAGCGTTTCGGGACAACCCAAACCCGCTTTTGTACCTACTTCAGAAGAAACGACGCTGGTCCTATCAGAGCGAATGGCGTTGCATCCGAACGTGGAACCCGGGTGAGCCGCCAACGGTCGGGCTTCATCGGATGTTGACGAAACGCGCTCTCGCAGGTCTCGTATTCGGCTGGAACACAAGTGTTGCCGAAAGATTGGAGGTTGTCGGGCGACTAAGAGGGGGTGAGTGGTGGCGCCAACCTAAATTGCCGGAGCCGCTGAAACTTGGGTTGCAAGAAGCACAGCTCGTCGGCGGCTCGATCCAACTCTTTGACTGGCCGTAGTGATTGGAATGCAATAATCTCATTTTGTGACTCATCTCACGAGATCTATATGGCATGGCATCTCAGAAGAAAACGAACGGGCATAAAGGCAGTTCCAAAGGTTCGGACGGTAAAAGCCATCAAGCCGATTAAACCAGTTAAGGCAGTTCGACCGGCTAAACAGCTTGCCCCAGTGGGATATGAGTATTATTGGAGGGAATAACAGCATCGTCGCCGTCATGACGTCGATCGTTGAAGTCATGGTCACCATGGACGCTACGGAGGATTTTATCAGTGTCCAAGCCACTTCCACTCTCCGACTTCCGCGCCTTGCGCCGCGTACTCGAAGAGCATGAATTTGCAACTGGGGGAGAGGACGTCCCGCCATCGGACTTGATCAAGCCGGAAATTTGGAGCGGGATCATGCATCTGCCCGATGACGTGGCGATCAAGATATCAAATCACGAGGGCGCGCGGCTGGAACTTCTGTACTCACTATGGGGTGATTGGATCCAGGCCGTCGGCAATCCTTTGAATCCAGACAATCTGTTCGCCGGTATGCTTGACGCCGCTGATTGCTTCCAATGCACGACGTTTGATTTGCTGCATGGCTTCTACAGATCAGCATTGGCGAACCTGCGATCCGGCTTGGAGCTCGTGGCTGCCGGCGCCTACGGTAATCTGAGGCCGAGTGATCCCCAATATGTTGCTTGGACGAAAGGAGGCGCTAGGTTGAGCTTCTCAGGCTGGCGTAACCATCTCCATGCAGTTGTGTCAGAAGAGACTCAATGGTTTCTTAAGAAGGATTCGTGGCCGGACCAGTTGTACTCCGACCTTTGCCGTTACACGCACTCTCGGCCCGGCGCGAGCGATGGCACGCTTTGGGAAAGCAACGGCCCTGTGTACAACGGGGCTGCAATCGAATTGACTTTCAAAATGAGTCTATCCACTTATGCCGTTGGCTACTTGCTGACGAAACTGGGGCGGTCGAATTCCCGCTTGGCCGATAGCAGCCGTATTCTATTCGAATTGGACTGGATGCCCGGTCATGGCGAGCTGCGGAAGGCATTTGATCAACTCTACTCCGAAGCTTAACGACTTTAATCGGCGGCGAGACATATTGCGTTACGTTGCATCGGCGGTGGCAAACCGCCTGACCTCAGGTAACCGAGACCCATTGCCTCAGGTGTCAAGCGATTCCTCCCATTCAGAGCCGAGCACCCATGACAGCGCCGAAAGCTTACCGCTCATCTTTTTGATCGATTCGCGATACAGGTGCGAATTATGAATCGAGCGGCAACTTGATTCGACTGGTGGTCCGCGACGAACGATAGCAGGCCTCGATCGCCTCGATCGCGCACAGTCCGTCGTTCCCGTCGGGTGGCAGCCTCTTTTCTCCCTACCCTGTTTTAACAGGCCGCCAGGCCGCACCTTCTCTTTTCTCTTCTCACTGGGTGCAGGGGTCACCCCTGCCCAAGGATGCGCGAAACCCACGGAGGGTTTCGCATACAATTTCGATCGATTCGCGAAACAGGTGCGAATTATGAATCGAGCGGCAACTTGATTCGACTGCCGGTCCGCGACGAACGATAGCAAGCCTCGATCGCCTCGACCGCGCGCAGGCCGTCGTTCCCGTCGGGCGAAGGTTTCACCCGGCCTTGAATCGCACCGACGAAGTTTGCCGCGAGTTCGCGAAACGGAGCGAGCAGATCGCGCGGATCGAAACGACTCATCACCTCTTCGCGCGAGAACCCCGGCGCCGGACTGCCGTCGGCTTTCAGAATCGAGATGTCCTGGCGTGGATAACCCGCCATCACCCTGCCCTCGCTTGCGTAAATCTCGATCGCCGACAACGGCGGCATGCTGCTCCAACTCGCCTCGACGACGCCGATCGCGCCCGACTTGAACTGCATAATCATCGCGCCCGTGTCCTCGACTTCGATCTGTTTGACGAGCATGCCGACCTGTCCCGAAACGGAATCGACCTCGCCCATGATCCAGATTGCAAGATCGGCGACATGAACTCCAAGATCGAGCATCGCGCCGCCACCCGCTTCCGAAGCCGTCGTGAACCACTTCTGTCCCGGCGCCCAGGACTCGGGTCCGCCGTGCGAAAGGCGCGCGCGAATGAAATGCGGCCTGCCAATCGCCCCGCTCGTGACGGCCTCCTTGATAGCGCGCTCGATTCCGCCCAAGCGCTGCTGCATCGCGACCATCAGCACCCGCCGGGCCTTCGCCGCGGCATCGACCATCTTGCGCGCGGCGGCGGCGGTCGGCGCCATCGGCTTTTCCACCAGCACGTGCGCGCCCGCGCTGAGCGCCTTTACCGTAAATTCGCAATGCAAATAATTCGGCGTGAAGATTCCGACCGCGTAGGGGCACTCGCGCGCCAACATCTCGTCGAAATCGGAATAGACGTTCGGCCGGCCCGCGTCGCCCGGCCAAATCGCCCGCGCAACGCGCTCGGCCTTGTCGGCGGTGCGGCTCTGTATCGCGATGATTTGAGCGTCGGCGACGCTCCGGAGCGCCGGAATGTGCGCGCGTTCGGCGATCGCGCCGGCGCCCGCAATCGCAATCCTGATCATTGGGAACCTCTGCGACGATTCGATGCGCGTTTGCGCGGACCCTTCTTCGCCGGTGCGCGGGGCGGGCCGGTCGATTCAAGCACCCACTTGACGTACGCGGGCGAGCCGCGATCCGCATTCAGCGCCAGGACTTCCGCCACCTCGTAGGTATGCAACTCGCGCACCCGCTTCTCCAGTTTGATGTAATGAGTGGCGCGGGTCTTCGCAATCAGCAGGTATTCGCGATCGTCTTGGATCGCATCGCGCCATCGATAAATGGACCGAACCGGTCCGAGGATGTTGACGCAGGCCGCCAGCCTTTCGCCCACCAGCACCCGCGCGATCGAGACCGCCTGCTCCTCGCTGCCCGTCGTCACGAGCACTGCCTTCAGACGATGCGGCGTTCGAAGCGGCATCTCAGCCACGCGCCTCGCGTGCCAGGCGTTTGCGCAACTCGCCGGCACTGCATCGATACTTGAACGCCTTGCGATCATTCACGAACAGTACCGGCACTTCGACTCCGAAGCGCGCCTCGAGGCCGGGGTCGCCGTCGATCTCGATCCGCTGCAGACGCGCGTCGAATTTCGGAAGTTCGGCCGCAATCGTCTCTTCCATCTCGCGGCACAACCCGCAGTCGTTGCGTGTGTAGAGAATCAACTCGATCATGAATCGGCGGCCGTCTTGCCGCGCATCGGGGTACTCTAGCGATCGTGACGCAGGACTCCAAGCTGCTCGAGAACGGCCTCGGTCGCGGGGCATGGCGACGCGCCCCCGCGGCGGCGCGCTCGCGCCAACAGTCGCAGATGCGCCGCCAACAGCATCACGTCGGCCCATCGATCGACGTCATACCACGCCGGACCCAGCGCGTACTGAATGCCGGCGCGTTCGAGACGCTTTACGGTTGAATCGAACACGCCGCCGGTGCCCCATCGGATCGCGGTGAAGATCGGGGGCATCGCGCCGCGCACGCCGAGTGCGTAGTAGCCGCCATCGAGACTCGGCGCGATCAGAACCCGGCTGCGGCGAAGTGCCTCGAAGCTGGCCGCGAGCAGCGGAATTGGAAGAGAAGGGGTATCGGTGCCGATCAGCAGCGCGCCCGAAGATGAAAAGGGTTCGAGCGCCCGCGCCATCCGCTTGCCCAACGACCCGTCTCCTTGATCGATCAGTTCGGCGCCAAATCGCCGCGCCAGCCGCCGGAAGTATTTGCTGCGCTCGACGCCACCCGCTGCGCTCGCCGCGATAACGATCCGGGAGGGACCGATCGAGACGGTTTTGGCCATCGCGTCGCGAATGAACGCGTCGGACAATGCGGCCGCGGCTGCGGCCGTCATTGCTCCGATCAACCGGGTCTTGGCCTGATGCGCGACCGGCTCGCGGCAAAACACGATCAGCGCTGGCCGCGACGCGCTCACTTGATCGTGTTCGGACGAATGATGTTTATCGGCATCCCGAGGGTTTTCTTGACGAACTGCGCCACCGACGCGATTGGCTTCGGCGTGATCGACGGGTCGCTCACCGGGCCGCTAACGTGGAAGTACGCCGCGACCAGTTTACCCGTGCCCGCACCGAGGCGTTCTCCGATCAGAGGGATATGGTTCAACACCCAATCCACCGTGTCGAACGGAAACATGCCGACCTGCATATCGAGCGCGCCCCCGCCCAACTGAATGCTGCCGTTCGCCGTGACATCCATCACCGGCCCCTGCAGCACGAAATTATCCGTGTAGAAGAGCCCGCTCTTGCCCTTGAAATCGGAGATGATCGTTTTGAACGGGATTCCATTGACACGCGGGTCGGGAATTTGCGCGCTCAGCCAATTCTTGATGTCGATGAAACTGAGCAGGCGCGAAAGCAACGTAAACTTGTTGAGGGTTCCGTCTCTGACCGTCACCGACATGTCGCCGGCAAGAGTTTCGAAGAAGTTTGTGTCGGTGTTGGCCCACAGATCGATGGCCACAAAAAGATGGCCCAGCAATGGCGACTCCTTGTTCTTGCCGCCCAGCATGAAGAGCGGCGCAGGGTCTATGTCGGTGGCGCTGCCCGTCATGTGGATCCAGTTGTCCGGAGCACGGCCGGTAAGATCGAGCTTCACCTTTCCCCGATAAGCGGTCGCGCTCATGTTATAAACGCGCCAATCGCCGGCCGGGTCGCGCGTAAAATCGGTCTTGAGGTCGGTCATCTGGAAGGCGGCGAGATTTCCCGCCCGCGCTTCGATATGCCCGCTGCACGGAACCGGAAAATGGATCGGCGGTGTGGCCGGCGACCACGGCATCCGCACAAAGTTCATCACCTCGAGATCGAGTTTCTGCACGGTAGCGTCGATACGAATCGACGGATGCAGATAGTCGGCTACGGTGACGCGGAAATTGATCGCCTGGTCTTCGAGCTTCGAGCCAGGCATCGACCAAAGGAGCTGCTTGTGCCGCATCGTCAGCGTCGCACCTTGAACCACGATTGGTGAACGCAGGAAGTTGAATTTCACGTCGCCCTTTGCGAGCGTCAGCTTGCCCTCGGGTATCATGGCGCCGGGATTGCTCGGATCGCTGTTGATAACGACTTTGCCGCCAATCGGCCCGCTCACTGCCAAGTCGGACGGATCGGCCAGCAGCGCCAACCACGTTTCCGACGGGAAATTATGAAGTTCCAGTGTCAGATCATGCACGGCGATTCCCTGCTTTGCGAAATTCGCGGCGCCGTCCAGCCTCGCATCGCCACCGGTCGCCGCCAGCATCACATGGTCGAACTTGATGGAACGCGGATCGATGGTGACAGTGCCGCGCGAAACCTTGAGCGGTCCGGGCGAACCCTTGATAGTGAGAACGGCGCCGATTGCGTCGGCGCGGACCTGATAGTCTTTGGGCGCACCCAGGGTCGTCGCGCTCAGCTTTCCAGATGCGGTAGCAACCATTTCGGCGCGGCCGCTCAGACGTTCGAGACGATCGCGTTCTCTCAGTTGATATAACTCGAGCGACTTGGCGATGGCCGGAAAGAGGCCGGCGAGGTCTGCGTCAACGTCCACGCTGGTCTTGTAGTCCGCACCCTCGATTCCGTTGCCGAGGTTAGCGTTGGCGACGAGGTCGTGGATCGCAGAGTTTCCAAATTTCGCGGTGCCTTGCGAGATCGTGAGCAAGCCTTTCGAGTAACCAACCTGGGCGCTCAGATTTTCGACCGGCGGCAGCTTCGTATCCGTTGGAATTGTGAAACCGACGTTCTCAATGGTGCCGGTGACGACCAGATTCTTGCGAATCGCATCGAGCGGTGCCGTCCTAATCTCGTGGAGGGCGGCGCTGAGCGTAACGTCGCCGACGGTGACCTTGCCGAGACTGAGCCGGTTGAGCGTATCAACGAGGTCGGCAGGCAGATGACGGACCGACAGCAGTGTCTGTTTGGCCGCGGCGGCGTCGAAATGAAACCCGCCCACGTGGATTCCCAACTCCGGTTTCTCGCTTTGAGGACCTAGAAGCTCGGTATTGCCGGAAAGCACGGCCGTGTTGACGCGGCGCAAAACGATCTGCGTGACGGCATACTTGCCGCCAGTGATGTCGAAGCCGGCATGGAGTGAGTAGTCGCCCAGATCGATCGGCGCGGTGAGCCGCTGGCTCTTGAGCAGCAGCTTCTGCGCACCCGCATCGGTCTCGCCGGTTATCGAACCATCGTCATGAAGCGAGAACTTAAGGCTGCCCTGTATCGCGCCGGCCAACGCGAAACCCTCCGTCTCGATTCCTTCCAGCGGTACGTCCCAGGTCCACACCTGCCCATGCGCAAACTCGCCGGGCCGCGAATTTTCCCCAATGCCAAGACTGATCTTCCCGCTTATTTGCGCTCCCGAAATGGGCGATCCAAGGGCCGAGCCCCTGAACCTGAGCCGCCATAGCAAAGGCTCCCGGCGGGTGCAGTACGCAACGATTCCAACATGGTTGGCAAGCTCGGCGCCGTCGGCGTAGCGCACCGTGGCGTCGATCGTGTCGACGCGCCGCGCGATCCGCGCCAGCGCGTGCAGCACGTCTTGCAGCGCGCCTATCGTTTGCGCCCCTGGACGCGGCACCGGGGCCGCGGTCGCGTCGGAGGAGGCTACAGGCAGCGTGATTTCGGGACTGGTCGCGGTCAGCCGGTAGAGCGGAAGGCCGCTGCTGACGAGAATCGAATGGTACGAGACGATGGCGCGGAGCGACTTCAGCTTGACGATTTCATGCCCGTTGGCGATGACCTGGGGCTGGTCGAGGACGACTATCAGGTGAGTGCCGAGATGAACGGAGCTGGCGCGCGGGACGATATCGACGCCGGTGCGGTTGCGGACCGAGGCCAGAACGTAACCGACGATGCGCGACTGGTTGACTGCGATCAGCGCCGCCGCACCGCCAAGTACGACTGCCACGATGAGCGCGGAAAGCGCCGCGATTCGGACCAGTCTCATGATTGCCGTTACGCGATCCGCACGTCCGCTGTGGCGCCGTCCGCCTGGCTCACGAAGCGGTCAGTTGCTTTCGGCCATCTCCGCCGGCGGCGCGTCGATGTATCCCGCACGATGCTTGTTCCTGAGCGCCGTCTTGAGCACGCGGTTGCGCAGCCGCACCGACTTAGGCGTGACCTCGACCAGCTCTTCCTCGTCGATCCATTCCAGCGCCGCATCCAGCGTCGGAATGCGTGGCGGCGAAAGTCGAATCGCTTCGTCGTGGCCCGACGCGCGCATGTTGCTGAGCTTTTTTTCACGGCACACGTTGACCGGCAAGTTTATCTCACGGGCATACTCGCCAACGATCATCCCTTCGTAAACCGGCTCGCCGGGTCCGACGAAGAATATCCCGCGCTCCTGCAAATGGAAGATCGCGTAAGGCGTGGTGACGCCCTCGCGATCGGAAATCATCGCTCCGTTGGCGCGCGAACGGATCGTTCCCGACCACGGCGCGTAGCCGTTGAACAACGTATTCATCAGGCCGTTGCCGCGGGTATTTTCGAGAAATCGGCCGCGAAACCCGATCAGGCCGCGCGCGGGAATGTCGTATTCCAGCCGTACGCGGTTGCTCGCATGGGTAACCATCGTGCGCATCTTGCCCTTGCGCGCCGAGAGCATCTGCGTGACCACGCCGATACATTCCGCCGGGATGTCGATCACGAGCATCTCCATCGGCTCGAGTATCTCCCCGTCGGCCTGCTTGGTGATTACGGTGGGCTTCGACACCTGCATCTCGTAGCCTTCGCGGCGCATGGTTTCGACAATCACCGCGAGTTGCAATTCGCCGCGGCCCATCACCCGCCAGGCGTCAGGGGTCAGTTGCTCGACGCGAGCGCTCACGTTGCGCCGCGCTTCGAATTCGATTCGCTCGCCCAGCTTCCGCGAGGTGACGAAATCTCCTTCGCGGCCCGCCCATGGCGAATTGTTCACCGAGAAAGTCATCGCCACGGTCGGCTCGTCGATGCGAATCGGCGGCAGCGGACGCGGGTTCTCGAGGTCGGCGATCGTTTCACCGATCGCGATGTCCTCGACGCCCGCCACAATCACTATCTCGCCCGCGCTGGCGGTTTCACGTTCGACGCGCGTAAGACCCTGCCATCCGTAGATGTGGGCGACCTTGCAGACCACCGTCTTGCCGTCGCGACGGCACAGCGAATAGTTCTGCGACGCCGTCATCGAGCCGGCGATGATTCTGCCGACCGCGAGGCGCCCGACGTAATCGTCGTAGTCGATATTATTGACCTGGAATTGCAGCGTCGCTTCGGGATCGACTTCGGGGCCGGGCAGGTGCGCGACGATCGCGTCGAACAGCGGGACCAGGTTTTCGCTCGGGACGTCGAGCCTGAGCGACGCGGTGCCGGCGCGCGCCTGCGTATAGAGCACCGGGAAATCGAGCAGGCTTTCGTTTGCGCCGAGGTCGATGAACAGATCGTAAACCTCGTCGAGAACCTCGGGTGCGCGCGCGTCGGCGCGATCGATCTTGTTGATGCACAGTATCGCAGGCAGGTTCGACTCGAGCGCCTTCTTGAGCACGAAACGCGTCTGCGGCAGCGGCCCCTCGCACGCATCGACCAGCAGCAACACGCCGTCCACCATCGACAGCGTGCGCTCGACCTCGCCGCCGAAGTCCGAGTGGCCCGGAGTATCGACGATGTTGATGCGCGTTTCACCCCACAGGATCGAGGTGTTCTTGGCCATGATCGTGATGCCGCGTTCGCGCTCGAGCGCGTTGGAATCCATCACGCGATCGATCACCTGCTCGTTGGCGCGGAAAACGCCCGACTGCCGCAGCATCGCATCGACCAAAGTGGTTTTACCGTGATCGACATGGGCGACGATGGCTAAATTTCTTATGTCTGGACGTCTCATTTTGCGCCGGATGCTAAAGCGCGGCCGAGCCCGACAGGTTCGCCCGCGCGTGAGCCCTATTCTAGCCGTCGCTGGACGCAGAGTAAACGCAGGCGCCCGCCGGTTCGGCGAAACATTCCCCTAACGCGAGCGCTAAGGCGCATTGAGGCGCTTTTGTTGCTCGCGCTGGAGCTTTTGCAGCAGTTGCTCGATGTTTTTGATTTCGGTAACGCGCCAAGCGCCATCCTCGCCGCGCGCCATGTGGATTTCCCACTCCTGCCCCTTGTTGTCCTTGAAGTCCGTGAATGCGGTGTCGCCGTTTCGATGCAAGAGCACGATCGAGGCCGCCACGGCCGCGCCGGGCATCTGCACCTCGCGCGCACCGTCATCGACTTTCTTGACCGCCCACGCCCGCGTTACCTGCGCCATCGGCTTGCTGAGAAGATCGATCGCCGCGTTACCGATCATCGCGCTTAGCGGGTCGCTGCCGCCCTGCTTGCGCACCATCTCGTAGCCTGCGTGCTTCACGACGCTTTCAAAATCCACGTATCGGGAAGCGCCGTCGCCGTCGCGTGCGTCGATAGCCTGCTTCATTCGGAGCACGGCCCAGCTCGGAGTCTGCGGCAGGTATAACAGCCCCCATCCGGCGACCGCGGCAACGACCAGGATCGCGGTGAAGTGGCGCAGTACGAATCGAAACATCGCGTCTATCCTTATGGCACCACCGTGCAGGGGCTTGCCTGATTCAGCGCGGCGAAAGCAGACTGGCGGCGGCTTTGTCGAGCAGCCAAATGACTTCGCCGCTTTGTGGCGCAACGATCTGCGCGGGGAACTTGTCCCGGTCGCGAGGCCCTTCCAGGACATCTTTCACCGCCGCCGCCTTACCCTGCCCCGCCACCAGGAACATCACGCGCTGCGCATTGTTGATCACCGGCGGCGTGATCGTGAGGCGATTGCGCGGCTCGGCGTCAACTTCCACGGCAACCACCAGGCGCTGCGTTTCGTGAATCGCAGGATCGCCCGGAAACAGCGATGCAGTATGGCGATTGTCGCCCAGGCCCAGCATCACGAGGTCGAAGCGCGGGAATTCACCGTCGTCAAGCCCGAATCGTTTTCGCAATTCAGCTTCGTAAGCGGCAGCCGCCGACGCCGGCGGGTCTTCGCCGCGCATCCGATGCACCTGATCCGGCCGGAGCGCGAGCTTGCTCAGCATCGTGCGATTTGTCATCCCGTAATTGCTCTCGGCGTGATCCGGCGGAACGCATCGTTCGTCGCCCCAGAAAAATTGCACTTCCTTCCAATCGACGCTCAGACGAAACCGCGTCGCGAGCAGATCGTAGGTGGCGGCGGGCGTCGAGCCGCCCGACAGACAGAGCGTGACCTCGCCGTGGGTGCAGATCGCCTCGCCGGTGATATGCGCCGTTTCTTCGGCGGCACGGACGTAGAGTTCCTGCGCGTCGTTCAGAATGATCAGTTTCGGTTGAGGCATACCAGTCTGTCCGGCAATGGAGTCGAGATCGCAAAGTTACCCGATGACGCCCGGTCCGCGCCACATCGTTCTCTTTCGCGATCGTGGCGACAGTTTACTTAGCGCGCGAGCAATCTCAGCGCACGCTCGACGACGTTGTCCACGGTGAAGCCGAAATGCTTCAACACTTCTTCGTACTTGCCCGACGCGCCGTAAGTCGTCATCCCGATAATGTCGCCGTCGAGTCCGACCCATCGGTACCATGACATCGGCGCGCCCGCCTCGACCGCTAGCCGGCGTCGAACGCTGGGCGGCAGGACCGAGTCGCGATACGCTTGATCCTGCTTCTCGAAAATATTCTCGCTGGGCATGCTCACGACGCGCACCGATCTCCCTTTTTCTTCTAATTTCGCTTTCGCATCGACGACCAGCGACAGTTCCGACCCCGACCCGATCAGAATGATTTCCGGCGGCCGTCCGGCGCTCTCGGTCAGCACGTACGCGCCACGCCGGACGCCGCTGGCGAGCGCCATCTTCGTGCGATCGAGCGTCGGAACCTTCTGACGCGAGAGCGCGAGCAGCACCGGGCCATCCGTGTGAGTCATGACTGTGCGCCAGGCTTCGACCGCCTCGTTCGCATCGCCGGGGCGAATCACGGTGAGATGCGGAATCGCGCGCAGCGACGACAGATGCTCGATTGGTTCATGAGTCGGGCCGTCCTCGCCCACGCCGATTGAATCATGGGTGAAGACGAACACCACCTGGAGTTCCATCATCGCCGCCAGTCGAATCGACGGCCGTGCGTAGTCGGTAAAGCACAGGAAGCTCGAGCCGTAGGGGATGAATCCGCCGTGCACCGCGAGGCCGTTGAGGATCGCGCACATACCGTGCTCGCGGATTCCGAAATGCGGATTGCGGCCCTCGAAATGCCCGCGCTCGAAATCGCCGCCGTCCTTGACGTCCGTGAAGGTGGACTCGTTCAAGTCGGCGGAGCCACCGAACAGGTTCCAGACTTTTTTCCCGATCGCCGCCTCGGCCTGCGAAGCTGACACTCGGGTTGCCAGCGAATCCTTGGGCGTGAAGACCGGAAGCTCGGCGTCCCATCCTTGGGGCAACTCTTTCGCCAGCGCCGCCTGGAATTCGGCGGCCGCGGCGGAATTTTTTTTGGAGTAGGCCTCGAACTTCGAGTTCCACGCCCGCTCGAGGTCCTCGCCACGCTCGACGCTTCGGCGGAAATACCCCAGCGCATCGTCGGGAACGAAGAATGGCGGCTCGCTCGGATATCCGTAGAACTCCTTGGTCAGCTTCACCTCTTCGACGCCGAGCGGATTGCTGTGCGCGGCCGAGGTCCCCTGCTTATGCGGGCTGCCGTAGCCGATGATCGAGCGGACCCGAATCAGCGACGGCCGGCTGCTCTCCGCGATTGCATTTTCGATCGCGGTGGACAGCGCCGCGAGATCGTTCGCATCCTCGACGACCTGCGTATGCCATTTGTAAGCGTCGAATCGTTTGCACACGTCCTCGTCAAAGCTGAGCTCGGTGTGCCCATCGATGGTCACGTGGTTGTCGTCGTAGATATAGACGATGTTGCCCAGCCCGAGATGACCCGCGATCGACGCCGCCTCGCTCGCGACACCTTCCATCAAGTCGCCATCGCTGCAAATGCCGAAGATGCGATGATCGAACAGCCCCGAATTGTCGCGCTCGAAGCGTGCCTCGAGATGCCTCGCCGCCATCGCCATCCCAACCCCGTTGCCGAAGCCCTGGCCGAGCGGGCCGGTGGTGGTCTCGACGCCTTCGGTCACGCCGTGCTCGGGATGTCCGGGCGTTTTGCTTCCGAGCTGGCGAAATTGCTTGATGTCGTCGAGCGAAAGGTCGTAGCCGGTGAGATAGAGCAGGCTGTAGAGGAGCATCGAGCCGTGGCCGGCCGACAGCACGAAACGATCGCGCCCGAACCACTCTGGATTTCTCGGATTGTGGCGCATGAACCGCGTGTAGAGCAGATAGCCGACCGGCGCCATCGCCATCGGCAATCCGCAATGCCCTGAGTTGGCCTTCTGGACCGCGTCGATTGTCAGCACGCGAATCGCGTTGATGCAGGTTTGGTCCAGCCCGGACCGGTTCACTTTGATTTCCGCTGCAGTCGCCAAGGTGTCACCACACGTGGTTTTTTTGGGGCGGTCATCAGATCCGCCGGTTTTATTTATCACTTTAGCGGATTTTTTGAATCCGCCCGCGGAACGCGCACGGAGGCCAATTCCGAGGCCGCGGTCACCAATCTTTTTTGTCGTCGTCCTTGGTGTCGCCGGCCTTGCGACGCATCACGTCCACGATTGTCTTCGCGTCACCCTTTTGGCCGGCGCCGAGCGCGGCAGTGAATTGTTCCGCGATGAACCGCATCATCGCGCCCTCTTCCGGATCGAGCGTGCTGCCGAGATTAGCCAGCCGTTCCATCGCGATGCGAATCGCGGCGATCGACCCGGGCATATCGCCCCGCGCGCGGCATGCGAGCGCGTCGCGCAGGCCCTCGCGCACGCCGGCAATCGCAGGCCGGGCGCGCTCGCCGATCACAACCTCGAGTTCGCCGAGATTTTGCGCGAGTTTAGTGAACGGATCGTCTGCGGGATTGCTGAGCGGCACCGCTGGATTGTTTCATCGGTTCAAGTTTGGATGCAAGGCCGGCACATCGCGGCAGGGGTGACCCCTGCACCCAATGTTAAGGCCGCGCTCCGTTGTCGCGCGCGGCCCCTGCCGCGGGATGCGGCCTGTTAGAACAGGTTGGTCAGGAAATAGCACGCGCGTTCCGTTTTTTGTCATCCCGACCTGAGTCTGCGGAGGAACCCCGGATATTCCTTCCGGTGTTCGATCAAGAACAGCCAACCCGCACCAAGTCCCGGAATCACGATGACAAAATCATTCAAGCGGCGTAAGATCGGCGCTGCTGCGACGAGGCGTCGGATTCGCCGATGCCATCGCCGGGAGGAAAACGAAGCCATGACCGGAATCCAGTACCTGACCGATGAGAAGGGCCGCAAGGTGGCCGTTCAAATCGACCTGACAAAGCATTGGGGACTGTGGGAAGACATCCAAGATGTGCTTGTCTCGCGGTCGCGGCGGCACGAAAAGCGGATTGCGCTCGATAAGGTAAAAGCGGGATTGATCAAGAGCGGCAAGCTCCCACGTGAGTAGCTACCGCGTCGCGCTAGCCGCAAGCGCGGCAAAAGAGCTGCATGGGCTGCCAACGAAAGTGGTTGCCCGCATTATGCCGCGTCTCGAACATCTGGCGTCGGCCCCCGGCCTCCGGGCTGCAAAAAACTCAAGGGCGGCGATAAGGAATGGCGGATTCGTGTTGGCAACTACCGGATAGTTTATGTCATTGACGACACGGCCAGAACCGTCGATGTGACGCGAATCGCGCACCGGCGCGAGGTCTATGATTAACCGAGACACGGCGACGCCGTCGGCGTGGGCGGCGTGAAGGCCGGAATGCATCGGGGAGCAGGCCTCGGCCAACCGATGCAGTTTCAGTCCGGCGTTGACGCGAGATTTCGGCCCGGCTCGACGCCTGGGAAATTCTTATTAATCCTGGGGCCCCGCGGCGGTCTTCGGGCCGTGGCATGCTGCGACCATATCGACTGTGGAGCCAAGATTCGAGGCGATCTTGGCGTCACTGAAGCCCGCCTGCTGCTGATTCTTGACCGCGTCGCAGTCTACGGGAGCGTTCGACGGGGAAAACATGCTGCATCCCGAAATTCCGACGATCAGCGTTCCGAAGACCAGGATTCTTAGTTTGCTCAGCGTCTTGCGCATACAACTATTCCTCCTCATCTGATCTTTCCGGCGCCTACTTATCCGGAATTTCCATTTTCAATCTTGAATCGGATTAGCACCAACACCAAGCGGCCTGCAAACGCGAAGTTCGAGCCCGGTTTTGAATCTCGGCGGCTTCCCGGCGCTCTCAAATTTTGCCTTTCGTCCCCGCCAAAAACGCGCCAATCCTCGTCATCGAGGCGATGTGGCTTCAGACAGCACGGGCATGGCGGGCGCGGATTCTCGACCACGGCCGCTTTTTCGTAGAGCTTCAAGTCTCGTCGCTGCTTGCGGAGAGCCATGTGAAACGGCGCCTGTTTGGAGGCATACTGCGGAGGATCGCAACGCTGCCGGCGCCAGCCGGATAAGTCGAGAGCAGAGCGCGGCAGAGTTTGGCGACGGGGAAGGAGGCGCGGAGAAGTGTGTGCGAAATCGATTGGAAAAGTGCCGCTTCCGGGCGTTTCGCCGACCCGAGACGCGAAACCGGCCTCTCCCGCCGCCGTGAAAAGAATTTCGGACTCAAAGCCAGGATCGGGCTTCGTGTTTGTAAACCGCTAGTGTTAATGCTAGTCCAAATGAGGATTCAAAACGGAAATCCCGGGTAAATGCTAGGGCCGCGTTCTTGCGCAAAAGGACTATTTGCGCTCAGATGCGTCGCTGTGCTTGCGAGATGAGGGGTGAGCCATGTTTTCGTCAGACGCGTTTCGAGGTAAAGGGCCAGTTTCCCGTTTTGGTCGTCGGGCGAGAACCTTTCGCAAATGCGACCTCCGCGATTTCTGTCATAACAGAGGATCATCCGTCGGACCTCCGAGGCATCTTGCTGTTATAGCAGGCTTGGCCATGTTGCTCGGAGGAAGTTGCTCTTTGCCGGCACCCGAAACGGTAGCGACAGAAACGACTGTCCGTCAGGCAACGATTTCGCGGCCCATGTCGTGCACACCCGTCACCGCGCGCACCCACGATCGAACCAAAGAGCATACGCCTGCTATCATTTTCATTCCCGGAATTCTCGGTTCCCGGCTTACCAGGCAGGACGGTACAGTTCTGTGGGGTGGAGGGCCGGTAGATGCTGCTGACCTGGCCTTAGACCCGGCCGAACCCAAAGGTGACACCAAAGTTGATTTGCTGCAGGAATACCAACTAGTTACCGGCGTCCGACAGCCGGTATACAGCAAAGCGTTGAACCGGATTCGTGCTGTCGCTGCTGGCAAGAGGGCCGACGTCCTTGAATTCCCGTACGACTGGCGACGCGATGTGAAAGAAATCGCGTCTGTGCTCGACCAACGCCTGCTCGGTAGCTGCGACGAGCAGAATCCCGATAGTCCTGCATGGGACCTAACCAACCGTAACGTTGTGATTGTGGCTCATAGCCTTGGAGGGGTAGTGGCTTGGTGGTGGCAGCAGCAATTCTACTCCTCTCCCGACGAATATCCCGTTCACGTGCGCGCAATTCTGCTCTTGGGGTCGCCGATCAACGGCTCCTGTGATCTAGTGCGCACTCTCAGCGAGGGGTACCAGGACATACCGCAGGAAAAAAGCGCACCGTATCAGGCGGTCTACAGCTATTTCTTCAAATACTTAAAACCAGCGGCTTTGACATTTCCGTCGGTGTTCGAGCTACTTCCTCCGAAAGATTCCTGCCTGCGAGATACGACCGTGCCGGGTAACACCTGGCTGGATATGATTGATCAGGCCACATGGAACTTGCCAGAGGTCAAAGAAACGATGCTCAAGGATGATCCGTGGAAGTCAGTGTTTCCAAACCTCGATGAGGAAGCCGCGAAGCAGAAGTTTACGAACCGAATGGACGAGGCCATGGACAGCGCGCAGAAGTTCCGTAGCCAGATGCATAACAACATCACGAACGTTAGAGTCATAGCAATGGCAAGTAGCGACCACCCTACCGTAAATGAAGTTGAGCTAGATGAAACCACAGAATGGCTGTTTTGGTCCTCCTACCGGGCGAAAGCCCGTGCGATAAGCAATCTAGGTGATGGGAGAGTGTTGTTGGAGAGCGCTGTTCCCGCCGATTGCTTAAAACAAGAAGACGTTGGTCTCTCCAACGATCATGGATCTCTCGCCGAAGACCCGGTCTTTCTCCAATATCTCCACGAGAAGCTTTTACCCCTGGCGCATGCGGATGTGAAACCGCCCTGCCCAACCGCAAGTCCTGCGCCGACGCCAACCGCGAGCGCAACTCCGACGCCGACGCCAACCGCGAGCGCAACTCCGACGCCGACCGTGGCGGTGACTCAGACAGCGACCGCGGCTGTAACTCCGACGCCGACCGCGGCAGGAGCTCCGACACCGACCGCGAGGGGAACGCCGACGCCGACTGTGCCGGCAGCTCCAACGCCGACCGCGGCCAGAAATCCGACAGCGAGCGCGACCGGAAGTTCCGCGGCAGACACAACCTAGACTCCACTGCCCGCCACCACACGAGCGTGTGCGACCGTGCCACGTTGCGACCCGGAGCTATTCGTGTTGATCTAAGCCCGCAGAAGGCACCGACTAACCTAGATTCCGCTAATCCACATTTACGGAATTGACAACGCGCACAAGGTGGGACGGCGGCGCGAATTTGACCATCGCCATCCGCATCGATCCGGCAAGCTCGTCGCTTACGAATATCGCGGCCCGGTGGCCCTGCTCGAAGACTTCCTACGGGAAGTCGAGCGAATCCTGACAGAACGAGGTGTCCTATGAAGAAGCACACGCGAAAGCCCGGAACTTTCAAAACGGGAAGCTTTCGGGAATTCAAGGATTTCACGCTTGCTGTCGTGCGGGGCCAGCGCAAAATAGACCCAACCGAGCCAAAAATCTGGGTCGAATCGGCCGATCCCTCCGACAAGAGAGCCACGCTGGTTCAATTCCAGTCGCTCGAAGCGGGTGCGAAGCTTCTGTCGCCGAAGAACCGCGCTCTGTTGCGCCTGATCGCGGACCGGCAACCGAAGTCGGTAAGCGAGCTCGCAATCCTGACCCGCCGCGCTGAACAGAATCTCCTGCGGACGCTTCACAAGCTGTCGCAAGCAGGGCTAGTACGCCTGGATAGAGGCGAGGGCCGCGCCTATCAGCCGGTAGTTACGGCGCGAACAGTCCATTTCGAAATCGACCTTCTGGGCTGAGCGCAGCTCGCACGGGCGCGGATTCTCGACCGGCGCTGCCTTTTGGTAGATTATTAAATCGCGAACTCGATGGAGGATGAGGGGCCCGATGAGACCGATGCTTGAGCGCCGCGTGGTGGTCACCGGAGTAGGACTGGTGACTCCGCTCGGAGTTGGCGTGGACAAGAACTGGGAAGCCCTGATGGCGGGGCGGTCCGGGATTGGGCCGATTACGCGCTTTGACGCCTCGGCATTTCCCGCCCGGATCGCCGGCGAGGTCAAGGATTTCAATCCGGAAGACTGGATCGAAAAGCGCGACGTCAAAAAAATGGACCCCTTCATCCAGTATGCAGTCGCGTCGGCCGAGCAGGCGATGCGCCAGTCCGGGTTCAAGATCACCGACGACAACGCCGACCAGGTCGGCGTGTTGATCGGCGTCGGCATCGGCGGCCTGTGCACGATCGAGGAGTACCACAAGGTCTTCATCGAGACCGGGCTGCGGCACATCACGCCGTTCTTCATCCCCAAGCTGATCGGCAACCTTGCGCCGGGCCAAATCTCGATTCGCTACGGAGCGCGCGGCGTCAACTTTACGACTACCAGCGCCTGCGCGTCGGGCAGCCATGCGATCGGCGAGGCGTACCGGATGATCAGGCTCGGCTACCTGGACGCCGCGATCACGGGCGGCTCGGAGGCGGCAATCACCTCGTTGGGGGTGGGCGGATTCGCCGCGATGCGCGCGCTTTCGACCCGCAACGAAGAGCCGGAGAAAGCCAGCCGTCCATTCGACAAGGAGCGCGACGGATTCGTGATGGCAGAGGGATCGGCGGCGCTGATCCTCGAGGAACGCGAGGCCGCCGTCGCACGCGGCGCCAGGATCATAGCTGAGGTCTGTGGTTACGCCGCCAACAGCGACGCGTACCATATCACGTCTCCCGCGCCCGAGGGACGCGGCGCGGCCAAGTGCATGCGGCTGTGCCTCGAAGACAGCGACCTCGATCCCAACGAGGTCGATTATATCAACGCGCATGGCACTTCGACCGAGCAAGGCGATATCGCCGAGACCCAAGCGGTGAAGCGCGTGTTCGGCGAGCGAGCCGCGAAAGTTGCGATTAGTTCGACCAAGTCGATGACCGGACACACGCTCGGCGCGGCCGGCGCAATCGAGTCGGTGTACACGGTCCTCGCGATCGATCGCGGGATGATGCCGCCGACCATCAACCAGGAATTTCCCGACCCCGAATGCGACCTCGATTACGTGGCCAACAAGGCGCGCCCCGCCAGGATTCGGATCGCGCTCAACAATTCATTCGGATTCGGCGGCACCAACACGACGCTGGCGTTCAGGGCCGCCGTCGAGAGCTGACCGGTACATCATGGGCTCAAGAATTGTCGCCACCGGACGGGCTGTCCCGCGCATGGCGCTGACCAACAACGATCTCGAGCGCTACATGGACACGTCCGACCAATGGATACGGTCGCGCACCGGAATCGGCAGCCGCTACGCGATGCGCCAGGGCGAATCGCTGGCGGATATCGCGACCGACGCCAGCCGCACGGCGCTCGAGCGGGCGGGCGTCAAGCCGGGCGCGCTCGACGCGATCATAGTAGGCACGGTTTCGTCGGAGTACGCGTTTCCGTCGCTGGCGTGCCAGATTCAGAAGGGCTTGGGCATCTCGTCGATGCCGGCGTTCGACGTCGCCGCCGCGTGCTCGGGCTTCGTGTATGCGCTTCAAGTCGCAGACGCACAGATGCGCGCCGGCGACTTCAAGCGCGTCCTGGTGGTGGGGGCCGACGCGCTCTCGACGATGGTCGATTGGAGCGATCGCCGGACCGCGGTGCTGTTTGGCGACGGCGCGGGCGCGTGCGTGATGGTAACCGAGGCGGGAAATCGCGGAGTGCTGTCGAGCCTGCTGCGCTCGGCCGGCGAGCATTGGAACCTGCTTTCGGTTCGCTCGACTGGAACCCGCGGCACAATCGACTCGGAAGTGCGGCGATGCGCCGGTGACGCGATTCAGATGAAAGGCCCGGAGCTTTTCAAAATAGCCGTCAAGAGCATGGAAGAAATCAGTCGCCTGGTGGCCGAGCGCGCCGGCGTCAAGCTTGAAGAAATCGACCTGTTCGTGCCGCATCAGGCCAACATGCGAATTATTTCCGCGGTCGCCGAGCGGCTCGGGCTGCCGGCGGAGAAAGTTTTCACCAACATCGATCGTTACGGCAACACCTCGGCCGCGTCCGTGCCAATCGCGCTCGACGAGGCTCTCGAGCAGGGCCGAATTCACGACGGTAATATCGTGATGCTGAACGCATGCGGCGGCGGCCTCACCTGGGGAGCGAATCTGATCCGCTGGTAACTTCTGGCTGGTTCCGTTTCTCTCGAATGCTAAACGAAATCCTCGCACGACGCGTGCTGATCGTGCTCGGCAAGGGCGGAGTCGGGAAAACCATCGTGAGCGCGGCGCTCGCCAAGCTCGCGACCATGTCGGGTGCGCGCGCGCTGATTATGGAATACGACGCGCGTGCGCCGCTGGCCGCGACGTTCGGCGTCGCGCCGTCGTTCGTACCCACGGATGTCGCGCCGAATCTCGCGCTGATGACGCTCGACGGGCGCGCCGCACTCGAGCAATATCTGCGATCGGTGGTGCCGGGACGGATGCTGCTGAAAGCGGTGTTCGCGAGCCGCCTCTATCAATTTTTCGTTCAAGCGGCGCCGGGGCTGCGCGAACTGATGATGCTCGGAAAGATTTACTTTGAAGCCGGGCAGACCGACGCCAAGCGGCCCGCCCGCCGCATTATAATCGTCGATGCGCCCGCCAGCGGCCAAGCGATGAGCCTGCTCAAGATGCCGACGGCGGCGCGCGCGACCTTCGGCGCCAGCATCGTCGGGGTGGAAGCCGGCAACATTTCGCGGATGATGCGTGACCGGCGGAGTACCGCAATCATCCAGGTCACGACGGCGGACAGTCTTTCTATATCGGAGACTATCGAGACTCACGCCAATTTGAGCCGCATTCATCTCGCCCCGGTGGCCGTGCTTTTCAATCGAATGCCGCGATCCGCGTTCGACGCCGATGATATATCGGCGCTGACGAACCGCCGCGGACCCCATTTGCGCAAGAAAGACCTCGAGCATCTCGCCGAGCTGGCAAAGTCGGAGCTGAATCGCGCCGCGGACGCGCGCAAGGCGATCGCAAAAATACGGGTTGAGACCGGCGGTCCGGTGCTCGAGATCGCCGAGCATAGCGGTCTCTCGGGAATCGAGCTCATTGATTGCATCGCCGCCGAACTTGAGCTTGCCAGGAAGCGCGAAGATGAACCCGCGGCCCGCGCGATGCATCGGCACTGATCACTTGCCCGTCAGATAGCGGCTGGAATCACGGCGCTTCGACAACTAACCTTGAGTCGATGCCCGACAGCGGAAAAAAAGCCCGCGAGCCCAAGACCCGCGAACCATGGATCATCCGCACCTACTCGGGCTTCGGCGACGCGCGTCAGGCCAACGAGCGCTTCCTGGCGAATTTGAAGCAGGGCCAGCGCGGGCTTTCGATCGCGTTCGATCTGCCCACCCAAAACGGCTACGACCCCGACGCCCCGGTCGCGCGCGGCGAAGTCGGCGAGGCGGGCGTCTCGGTTTGCCACTGGAACGACATGGAGCGGCTGTTCGAGGGAATCCCGCTTCAGTCGATCAACACCTCGATGACGATCAACGCGACCGCGCCGTTCATCCTGGCGCTTTACCTCGTCGTCGCGGAAAAGCACGGCGTGCCATGGACCGAGCTGCGCGGCACGACGCAGAACGATCTGCTCAAGGAATTCGTCGCGCGTGGCACGTCGATTTTTCACCCTGAGTTGTCGTTTCGCCTTTCCACCGAGTTGATTCGATTCACAGTCGAGCGCGTGCCCAACTGGAATCCGATTAACTGTTGCGGCTACCACTACATGGAGAGCGGCGCCGGTCCGGCCGAGGAAATCGGCTACACATTCAGCAACGCGCTGCTGATTCTCGACGCGATCCGCCCCAAGCTCGACGCGGCCGCCTTCGAGCAGACCGTCCGCCGCATTTCATTCTTTATCAACAGCGGCATCGAGCTGGTCCCCGAGATCTGCAAGATTCGCGCGTACTTCAAGCTCTGGCGGGAGCTTTGCTCTTCCGAATACGGCGTCGATAACGTCGCCTTTCGCGCCGGATGTCAGGTGCGATCGCTCACGCTGACCGAACAGCAGCCCGAAGTTAACATCATCCGAATTGCGTACGAGGCGCTCCCGGTCGTCATCTCGGCCGACGCGCGCGTCAACGCACTCCAGTTGCCGGGCTTTCGCGAGGCGCTCGGCATCCCCGACCAATCCGAGCAGACGCTCAGCTTGCGCACGCAGCAGGTTCTGATGCACGAGACGGGACTGGCAGGCTATGGCGATATTTTCGAGGGCAGCAAAATTATCGAGAAGCTTACCGCCGAGACCGCGGCGCGCGCGCGTGAAATCGCGATCCGGTTGCGCCAGGCCGGCTACTCGCGCGCCATTTCAATAGTCAGCGGCGAACTGACGCGTCAGCTTGCGGAGCGTCACCGGAAAGTCGAGTCGGGCGAGACGGTGCAAATCGGCGTTAACGCGTTCACCGGTGGTGAGGTCGGACTTACGCCCCCGCCCAAAGTTAATGCGGATCACGCGGCCGATGCGCTCAAGGAAACGGAACGCATCGAGTCGATCAAAAAATGGCGCGCGGCGCGCGACCAGGCTGCCGTGTCGAAAGCCCGCGAGGCGCTCGAACGCGCCGCCGCAAATAACAACGACCGCGATCGCGGACTCGTCGAGGCCACTATCGAGCTCGCCCGCGCGGGCGGCACCGTCGGCGAATGGACTGATTCGCTCGTGCGCGTCAGCCGCGGCCGCTACACGCCGCCAATTCTCGAAACCAGCGTCAGCGTCGGCGCGCTCAACGTGCCGGCTGCGCCAACGACACGCAAAATCCGCATCGCGCTAGGCAAGGCCGGCCTCGACGGACATATCAACGCGATAAAGCTGCTCGCCCACGCCTGCATGCAGGCCGGGATGGAAGTGGTCCTCGCGGGATTCAAGCAGACGCCGGAGCAGATGGTTGCGACGGCGCTCGAGGAAGATGTCGACGTGCTCGCCATCTCGAGCCTCGCAGGCGCGCACATGTCCATCGCGCACGAGACGATCGATCTGCTGAAAAGTCGCGGCGCCGGCGACGTGTCACTCGTGATGGGCGGAATAATCCCGCAAGCCGATCAAAAAGCCCTGCTCGAGCTTGGCATCAAAGCGGTCTTCACGCCCAAGGATTCCAACCTCGGCGAGATCGTCGGCCGCATCATCGCGATCGCGGGTCGGGAAAAGTAACCAAGGAATGAAACTTTTGAGAATTCGACGATACCTCCCGATCGTCGCGGCGCTTGCGACGCTGATCGCATGTCCTGCCTTCGCGCAGCAGGGCCGGCCGTGGCTATGCCGCGACAAGCCGGTGTTCTCGTACGATCGCGCGATGGAATACCAGGTGACCGCGCGGCCCGGACGGCAATGGCGAATTTTCTTCATGCAGTACTCGCCCGACGCGGCGCACGACGGATTCGATATCGTCAACTCGCGCGATATCGCGACGCGCGGTGATCCTGCGACCGGGAATCTTGCAGCGGGCAGATATTTCGCGGTCGCTCTTTACCGCGGATCGGGCGGCCATTGGATATGTCCCGACTACACGCACGACGACCGCGATCCAAAACTGGGCGAAGTGAGCAACCTCTGCTACGGCGAAGACGGGCCGCCCTGCCTGGTCAAGCTACAAGTGAAACCCGACCATCATCTGGCTATGCCCCCCGCCCGCTAGAACCACGGCTCGCGCAAAAATAACTGGAGGCGGCGATCGGATTCGAACCGATGCGTGGAGGTTTTGCAGACCTCTCCCTTAACCACTTGGGTACGCCGCCCTGTCGTAGTCGCGACCGAACCCAATTAGCTATCACGCGCGCGAAACCGCATCAATTGAGCATCCGTCCGCGTGGCCGCTTCGGATCGACAAGCTCAGTGGAAAATCTGCGCGGCGGGCTCCAGCAGTTCGGGCGAATCGTTACGCACATTGTTGATCTTGGGCGAGACCGCAGTCGCGATCAGCAACTCGGCGGGCGCGGGAACCAGCAGTCGCTTGAGCGCGAGCGGATCCGGCGCGCGCGGGTCCATCCAGTCGTCGGCGTCGCGATCGGCCAGTATCACCGGCATCCGATCGTGATACGACGCGACCACCGCGTTGGCCGTCGTCGTGATAATCGTGAACGTCGTCTCCCACACGCCCTGCTCTTTCTGCCATGCCTCGTAAAGTCCGGCGAACAGGACGAGCCGGCTATCCTCGCGATGGAACCACGCCGGCTGCCGCGCGGTCTTCGGCCCGGTCCATTCGAAGAATCCATCGGCCGGCACGACGCATCGCCGCTTACGGAACGCGTCGCGAAATGCGGGCCGCGCCTCGACCGTCTCCGACCGGGCGTTGATACACTTGCTCGCCATACTGGCGTCCTTCGCGCCACTCTTGACCAGGCCCCACGTGGCGGGAATCGCTTCGCGATTTTCGTATTTGATTCTGACTATGAAATGTTTCTGCATCGGCGTGACGTTGTAGCGCGGCCGATAATCGACAAACGAGTCCGCCGGGACGCCGAGTTCGGCCGCCAGCGAATTGCCGTCGCGGCGCGTGATTGTGAATCGTCCGCACATTTTCGGATTTTACTGTCGCACGTTTTCGCTGAAAAAATTGCCCGACTGGTTCATACCGCCGCGAACAACCATGCGGCCGCAGTGGGAAATCCTCCGGTGCGATACTTCGCGATTTACCTGGAGCGGGTGATCGGTTTCGAACCGACGACCTCGTGCTTGGCAAGCACGCGCTCTACCAACTGAGCTACACCCGCTCTCCAAACCGGCGCGACGAATCCACTTGATTATCCGGCCCCGCAGCGTCTGTCAAATCGCCGCCCGCTTGCCCGCCGCAGTCACCGGCTTTGGCCGCAGCGCCACGACCACCCGCACATAGTAATCGACGCACGACCACACGCTCACCGCCATCGCGATCCACAGCACGAACATCCCGGCGGCGAAAAAATCAACGTGCAAATACGTGTAATGAATCAGCAGACCCTGGATCGCGATCGACTGCAACGCCATCTTGTACTTGCCGAGCTCCTCGGCGGCCACGATTAACCCCTCGACCGCCGCGACCGCGCGCAGTCCCGTCACCATTATTTCCCGCGCCACCAGCACGACCACCATCCACGCCGGCACATGCGGCGTTCGCGTCATCCCGGCGAGCATGATCAGCGCCGTCGTGACCACCAGCTTGTCGGCCATCGGATCGAGAAACTTGCCCAGCGTGGTGACCGAGTCGTAACTGCGCGCCAGGTAGCCGTCGAAATAATCGCTGACCGTTGCGATGAAGAACACCCCGGCCGCAAGCCACGAAGCGGCCGGCCCGCTGTACATCAGGATCCAGATCAGGATCGGCGCGGTCGCTATCCGCAGCAGCGTGACAATATTTGGCGGCGTCATCGGCACGGGCTTGGCCTGTCGTAGGTTCTACGTAACTGCGCAGCGAAGGTTTCGTTCTTTCGTTGCGATCCCCATCTTCGACAATATTTGAATCGGATCGAGGTGGCAAATCGCAGCCGCTCGATCGCCTTGACTGGCCGAGCGCAGACCGAGTAGCGTCATTTTGACACAACGCGCGCTTCGCGATTCAACCCGCCGGCGCGCGCGAGGCCACCTGATGAGGCATAATGCGCAACTGTCCAGCGACTTCCTGGTAATCGGCGGCGGCATCGCGGGCCTGACCTTCGCGATCAAGGCGGCGCAAGCCGGCACTGTCACCGTTCTCACCAAGGCCGGCAGTTCCGAGGCCAACACCGCCTACGCGCAGGGCGGCATCGCCAGTGTGTGGAGCGTTGACGACTCGTTCGAATCCCATATCGAGGACACGCTGCGCGCGGGCGCCGGCTTGTGCGATCGCGCCGCCGTCGAGACCATCGTTCGCGAGGGTCCCGAGGCGGTGCGCGAATTGATCCGGCTCGGCACTCGCTTCACCCGGGTTGAGACCGGCGGACCCGACGACAGCGAACTCGAGTACGACCTTGGCCGCGAGGGTGGCCATAGCCATCGCCGCGTGCTTCACGCGCAGGACCTGACCGGGCGCGAAATAATGCGTGCGCTGACCGAGGCCGCGGCCGCGCTGCCCAACATCCGCACTTTGGAAAATCACGTCGCGATCAATCTGCTGGTCGAGACTGCCGCCGCGGGAAAGCCGGGCGCATGCCGGGGCGTCTATGCGCTCGACCGGATCACTCACGGGATCCGCAAAGTGATTTCGCGCGCCACGATGCTGGCGACCGGCGGCGCCGGCAAAGTCTATCTCTACACCACCAATCCTGATATCGCGTCGGGCGACGGCGTCGCGATGGCGTATCGGGCGGGCGCAGCGGTCGCGAACCTCGAGTTCTACCAGTTCCATCCCACCTGCCTCTATCATCCCGCCGCCAAGTCGTTTCTCATTTCGGAGGCGCTTCGCGGCGAGGGCGCGATTCTGAAATTGCCCAACGGCACCGCGTTCATGAAGCGCTACCATCCGGACGCCGAGCTGGCGCCGCGCGACGTGGTTGCCCGCGCGATCGATTCCGAGATGAAACGCCACGGGCTGGACTTCGTGTATCTCGATTTGAGCCATCGCGACGCCGATTTCATCCGGCGGCGGTTCCCGGCGATCTTCAAGCGATGCTTGAGCTTTGGATATGACCTGACTCAGGGACCGATTCCGGTGGTGCCCGCGGCGCACTATATGTGCGGCGGCGTGCGGACCGATCTCGACGGTCGCACCTCGATTCCGCGCCTGTACGCTGCCGGCGAGGTCGCGATGACCGGGCTGCACGGCGCCAACCGGCTCGCGTCGAACTCGCTGCTCGAGGCCGCCGTGATGGGCCGGCGCGGGTATGCCGCCGCGCGCGAAATCGTCGCGTCGGGAGACGGCGCGCCGCCCGAGTTTCCGGAGTGGGATCCCGGGCGCGCGATCCGCAGCGAGGAGCGCGTGATGATCACCCAGAGCTGGGACGAGCTTCGCCGCCTGATGTGGAACTACGTCGGCATCGTGCGCAGCGACCGGCGGCTCGAGCGCGCGCTTCGCCGCATCGAAATGATCAAGGACGAGATCCACAGCTACTACTGGGACCACCTGCTCGACGCCGACACCATCGAGTTGCGCAACCTGGCAAAGGTCGCCGAGTTGGTCGTGCGATCCGCGATGAGCCGGCGTGAGTCGCGCGGCTTGCATTACAACATCGATCATCCCGAAACGGGCGGCCCCGAATGGGTCCATCCGACGATACTGCAAAAGCCCGCGGACCTGATCTGAAAAAATCCCGCGCCGCGAAATCGATCTCATGCAAGCCAACGAAGTGAAGATGTACTCGGACTACAAGAGTCCGTTCGCCTACCTCGCATTCGATCCCGCCTTCGCGCTCGAAAATCGATTTCGCATTCGCCTCCGATGGATTCCGTTCCAGCTTCGAATCAAGGGCAAAGGCGAGCGCAGTCTCTACTCCGAATACAAGGCGCGATACTCGTATCTCGACGCGCGGCGATGGGCCAAGCCGCGCGGCCTGGTGATTCGCGGGCCGTTGAAAGTTTACGACACGACCCCGGCGCTGATCGGCGGCCTCTTCTCCGAAAAGCAGGGACGACTGCTCGACTACAGCCGTCGAGTTTACGAGATGTTCTTTTGCCGCGAACTCGAGGCCGACGAGCCCGGCGCCGTCGCGGACGTAATCGCAAGTCTCGGCATGTCCGCCGGCGACTATCGCGAATATCTTTCAGGCGAAGGCGCCGCCGCCTATCAGCGCGCTCAGGACGAGGCCGCCGCCGACCATGTCTTCGGCGTGCCGATATTCTTCTTCGACGGCGAACCGTTCTGGGGCCACGACCGCCTCCCGATTCTCGAGCGTCGCCTCACCGCCGCCGGATTAGCTTGCATTGCGCCGCCAGTAGTGTGATATCGTCGCTTCGACTAAGCCTCAAAACCCGGGAGAGCGAAAATGACAACGTCCATGTCCATTCAGAGAGCGGTTTTAACCCATCAGAACGACATGGTGTTTCATGCGAACGTTACATTCCCGGGGTCCGGCGCGTGTAGGCGCGGATAAAACAAGGCTGAACGAGCGCGACGCGACTCGATTCACGGGCTCGCGAGCCGAAAAGTTCCTCTCCTATTACAAGCCATATCGTTGGCTGCTTCTCGCAGACCTTCTCTGCGCCATCGTCATATCGGCCGCGGCATTGCTGCTGCCGGTCTGTACGAATTTCATCACCAAGAACCTGCTTGCGAAAGAGGGCGCTCCCGGCGCGCTCGATAAGATCTATGCGCTCGGCGCTGCCATGCTCGCGCTCGTCGCTCTCCAGGCCCTATGCACGTTGTTCGTCGATTATCAGGGACACGTGATGGGCGCGAAGATGGAACGCGACATGCGCCGGGAGCTGTTCGAGCATTACCAGAAACTATCGTTCAGCTTTTACGACCGCCAGAGAACCGGCCAGCTCATGGCGCGGATCACCAACGATCTCTTTTTCCTCGCTGAGCTCTATCATCACGGACCCGAAGATCTCGCGATCGCGGCCCTGGAGCTGATAGGGGTGCTAATCATCCTCGCACGTATCGACCGGACGCTCACGCTGATCGTGATGTGCTTCCTGCCCGTGATGTTCCTCTTCGCGCTGCATTTCAGCCGCCGCATGATTGCCGCGCTCAGATTGAGCAAAGATCGCATCGGCGACATCAACGCGCGCGTCGAAGATTCGCTCGCCGGCATACGGGTAGTTAAGTCTTTCACCAACGAGGCGTTCGAGACCGCGCGCTTCAACTACGAGAACGATCGCTTTCTCTTAAGCCGCAGCGAGGGCTATCGCAGCGAGGCATGGTTCTCCGGCGGGATGGCGGCTTTCTCCCAGCTTATCACCATTGCCGTGATCGTGTTCGGCGCGGCCGGCATAGCGCGCGCGGCGCTCGACCTCGCCGACCTGCTTACCTTCCTGATGTGCGTCGCGGTGCTCATCGACCCGATCCGCCGGCTCGTGAATTTCGCGCGCCTCTATCAGGAAGGGAGCACCGGTTTTGACCGGTTCCTTGAGATGCTGCGGATGGAGCCGGAAATGCCCGACCAGGCTGGTGCCGCCGAGCTAACCCACGTACGCGGTGACATCGAGTTCCGCAACGTGAGCTTCCGATACGCCGACGATTCGCCCTTCGTGCTGAAAAACTTGTTTCTCGAGATCAGCGCCGGCGAGTTTGTCGCGCTGGTAGGCGCTTCGGGCGTCGGCAAGACCACGCTCTGCTCGCTCATCCCGCGCTTCTATGATGCGACGGAGGGCGAAATCCTAATCGATGGCAGGAACGTGAGCGATATCCGTCCGCAATCCTTGCGCCAAAATATCGGCATAGTGCAGCAGGATGTATATCTGTTCGCTGGCACAGTCGCCGAGAATCTCCGCTATGGCAAGCCCGACGCGAGCTTCAGCGAGATCGTCGACGCTGCAAAACACGCCCATGCGGACGACTTCATCATGGCGCTGCCCAACGGCTACGACACGGAGATCGGCGAACGCGGAGTTAAGCTCTCCGGCGGCCAAAAGCAGAGGCTCAGCATCGCCCGCGTCTTTCTCAAAAACCCGCCAATCCTGATTTTCGACGAAGCGACCAGCGCGCTCGACAATGAAAGCGAACGATCGGTCCAGCAGTCCCTGCACCGGCTCGCGCGCAATCGCACCACGCTTGTCATTGCGCATCGCTTATCGACCGTGCGGAACGCGGGCAGAATCGTGGTGATGACCGGGGACGGGATCGCCGAGGAAGGCACGCACGCCGAGCTGGTCTCGTCGGGCGGCGCGTATGCGCGGCTCTACAACACTCAGGCGAGCATCTGAGCCATGATTAATCCTGAAATAGGAACCGAGGTTTCGATTAAATCACGCCACCGGTGCGGGCTGGCGGGCCGGATTCGGCTCGTACGAAAACGCGAGCCTGTCGCCGTCCAAGTCCGCCGTCGCCTTCCCGCCCTTCGTCAACTGGCCGAACAGCACCTCGTCCGCGAGCACCCGCGCGATCTCGTTCTCGATCAACCGCCCTAGCGGGCGCGCGCCGAAGCGCGGGTCGTGACCATGTTCCGCCAGCCATTTCTTCGCCGCCGGCGTCACCGTCAGCATGACCTTCTGCTTGTCGAGGCGCTCCTGCAATTCCGCGATGAACTTGTCCACCACCCGTTCCACAACCGCGGGACCGAGCGGCGCGAATTCGATCGTCGCCGACAACCGGTTTCTGAACTCCGGCGCGAACATCCTCTCTAGCACGCTCTTGGGATTTCCCTGCCCTGTCCCGCCGTGGAAACCGATCATCGCGCGCGACAGCTCTTGTGCGCCGGCGTTGGTCGTCATCACCAGGATCACGTTGCGGAAATCCGCCTTGCGGCCGTTGTTGTCGGTGAGTGTCGCGTGATCCATCACCTGCAACAGGATGCTGAACAAATCGGGATGCGCTTTTTCGATCTCATCGAGCAGCAGCACGCAATGCGGCGTCTTGTTGATCGCGTCGGTGAGCAATCCGCCCTGGTCGAAGCCGACGTATCCCGGCGGCGCGCCAATCAGGCGCGAAACCGTATGCCGCTCCATGTACTCGCTCATGTCGAAGCGAATGAACTCGACGCCCATCACCTTGGCGAGCTGGCGCGCGACTTCGGTCTTTCCGACGCCCGTCGGTCCGGCGAACAGGAACGCACCGACCGGCTTGTCGGGATGGCTCAGCCCCGAGCGCGCGAGCTTGATCGCGCGCGCCACCGAGTTGATCGCCTCGTCCTGGCCGAACACCGCCTGCTTCATGTCCTCGTCGAGCGTTTGCAGCCGTCCGCGATCGGTCGCCGACACCGTCCGCTCCGGTATCTTCGCCATCCGCGCGACCGTGCGCTCCACGTCGCGCGTGCCCACCGTCACCGGCTCCGTCGTCCCCGCGCCGCGCAAATGCCCCGCGACTCCCGCCTCGTCCATCACGTCGATCGCCTTGTCGGGCAGGAACCGGTCGTTGACGTATCGCGCCGACAGCTCGACCGCCAGCCTGATTGCCGAATTCGTATAGCGGACGTTGTGATGCTTCTCGTAGTACGACTTGATGCCGTTGAGAATCTGCACGGCCTCGTCCTGCGTCGGCTCGACGACGTCGATTCGCTGAAAGCGCCGCGCCAGCGCCTTGTCCTTGTCGAACGAGCGCTTGTATTCCTGGTAAGTCGTCGATCCGATACATCGGAGATCGCCCGACGCGAGCGCGGGCTTGAGCAGGTTGGACGCATCCATGGTCCCGCCGGAAGCAGCTCCCGCGCCGACTATCGTGTGAATCTCGTCGATGAACAAAATCCGCTTCGAGTCGCCGATCACCGCCTTGATGACCGCCTTCAGCCGCTGCTCGAAGTCACCGCGAAACCGCGTCCCCGCGAGCAGCGCGCCCATGTCGAGCGCGTAGATCTCGACGCCCTTGAGCGCGTCGGGCACGTCGCCCTTATGAATCGCCAGCGCGAGTCCCTCGGCCAGCGCGGTCTTGCCGACCCCCGCCTCGCCCACGAACACCGGATTGTTCTTGCGCCGGCGCAGCAGCACGTGCACCGCGCGCTCGAGTTCTTTCTTGCGCCCGACCATCGGATCGATTTTCCCGTCCACCGCGCGCTTGGCCAGGTTGATAGCGTAAGTGTTCAGCGCCTTCGACGGCGACAGCTTGCGCTCGCCTTCTTCGTCGCCGCCTTCGTGCTCATGCCCGTCGCGATCGACCGAGTCCTTGTCCGATTCCTCGCCGTCCTCGTCGTCTTCCGCGCCCGCCTTGGAAACCCCGTGCGAGATAAAATTGATCACGTCGAAGCGCGTGACACCCTGCTCCTGCAGAAAGAAAATCGCCGGCGATTCGGTTTCATGGAACATCGCGACCAGCACGTTGCCGCCCGTGATTTCCTGCCGCCCCGCCGATTGCACGTGCAACGCCGCCCGCTGCAGCGCCCGCTGCACCCCGATCGCATAGCGCGGCGACACTTCCTCACCCTTGGGCATCCGCTCGACCTGCTCGTCGAGGTAATGCGCCAGCTTGCGCCGCAGCGCATCCAGATCGGCGCCGCAATTTTTCAGAATCGTGGTCGCCGTCACGTCGTGCAGCATCGCGAACAGCAGATGCTCCAGGCAGACGAACTCGTGACGCCGGTTGACGGCTTCGCTCATCGCGAGTTGCAGCGTCACCTGCAGTTCGCGGCTGATCATGATGTTGTTATTCGACGGAGGCATCGATGCTGCGCCATGCTCACTCCTTTTCCATCACGCACTTGAGCGGAAACTCGGCCTCGCGCGCCAGTTCCTCGACCGTATGCGTCTTGGTCTCCGCGACTTCGAATGGATACACGCCCGCCACGCCCATCCCGTTCTGATGCACGTGGAGCATGATTCGGGTCGCGTCGGCGTGCTGCTTGTGAAATACCGCTTTCAAAACTTCGACCACGAACTCCATCGGTGTGTAATCGTCGTTGAGCAAAATCACCTTGTACAGAGGCGGTTTGGCGGTCTTCGGCTTGGTGCGGGTCTTGCGCTCGGTAGCGATATCGCCGCTGCCGGAGCGGCCATCGCCGTCACCGTCACCGTCGGTGATTCGCGCCGAAACCGTCCGCGTGCGCACGAAATCCACCATCGCACCTCTGTCGCTCGGAGCACCTCGCTCCGCCTAATAAATATAATAACAAATTCGAGCATGGCTGGTGAGCATCCGGCAAAAGTCGGTTCGGTTGCTATAAGTCTGATATTTTGACCGTTGTAATTTGCTCAAGCGATGGGATTGAAACTTTGCCATGAATGATTCCGCGCCCAGGCTCGAAGTCGCCATCGTCGAGGGAATCGACAAGATTCCCCGCGTGGCGTGGGACGCCCTGCTCGCCCCCGACGATTCCCCGTTCGTCGAATGGGATTGGCTGTATGCGATGGAGCACTCCGGATCGGCTGCGCGCGATACCGGATGGGCCCCGTATCATCTCGTGGTTCGAGAGGCGGCCCGCAAACGAATCGTCGCCGCGGCCCCGCTCTACCTCAAGACCCACAGCATGGGCGAGTTCGTCTTCGACCATGGATGGGCCGACGCGGCCGAGCGCGCCGGCATCCGCTACTTCCCCAAGATTCTGGTCGGGGTGCCGTTCACGCCGCATACCGGACGCCGATTCCTTACCGCGCCGGGCGCCGATCGAGCCGGCCTCATCAATCTGCTCGGCCTCGCGCTCACCTCCGTCTGCGAAGACAACCAACTGTCGAGTGTGCACGTCAATTTTTGCCAACCCGACGAAGCTGCCGCGCTCGCGCCGATCGGATTCATGGAGCGGCTCGGCTATCAGTACCATTGGCACAACGCGGGCTTCGCGACCTTCGACGACTATCTGAACCGGCTCAAGCACAAGCGGCGCACCGCGGTCCGCCACGAACGCGCCGAGATGGAAGAAAAAGGCATCCAAATCCGCGTCGTCGCAGGCGAGCAAATCCCCGATCGGATGTTCCCCGAGATGTATCGAATCTATTGCTCGACGATCGAAAAGCTTTACTGGGGCCGTCGATATCTCACCGAGGAATTTTTCGACCTCATCCGCAAATCCTTCAAACGCAACATGGTTTTGATCGGCGCGTACGCGGGACGCGAGCTGATCGCCGGCGCCGTCAACCTGGCCAAGGCGAACGTGATGTACGGCCGCTATTGGGGATGCTTCCGCGAGGTCCGCTTCCTGCACTTCAACGTCTGCTACTACGCGGGCATCGAGCACTCGATTCTGAGCGGCATTCAGCGTTACGAGCCAGGCGCCGGCGGCGAATACAAATGGCTGCGCGGCTTCGACCCCGCGCTCACCCGCAGCATCCACTACGTATCCAACCCGGATCTCAAGCGCGCGATCGCGGGATTCCTCAAGCGCGAGCGCCATGAAGTCGAGCGATGGGTCGTCGCCGGCAAGCAGCGCAGCCAACTGAAGCCCCCGCCCCCTTCCGACGCGGAGATGGAGTAAGTGAAAAACGCGGGCGCGATTTCACCCCTTCCTCGGCTCGCCAATCATCGACGCCGGAAGCTCGCGCGTCGCGCTCTCGATAAACTTCGTGTCCGGGATTTCTTGTTTGCTCGCGACACCGAGTTCCCGGAACTTACGTGCGGTGACGTAAACTCGCGACTCCAGCGAGCTCAGCGTGCGATTGTATTCGCGCAACGCCCTGTCCAACGCTCCGCCCAGGTCGGCGAAGTACCCTGCCATCGTCGCGATTCGCTCATGCAGCTCCTGCCCGAGCACGCTGATGCGCTCGGCATTCTCGGCGAGCCGCTCCTGGCGCCACCCGTAGGCGACCGCGCGCAGCACGGCGATCAGCGTCGTCGGCGAGGCGAGCACGACCTTCTTCGCGGCAGCGTCCTCGATTAACGCGGGGTCCTGTTGCAGCGCGGCGCTGAAGAACATCTCGCCCGGCAGAAACAGAACGACGAATTCCGGCGTCGGCTTCAACGCGTCCTGGTACGACTTCGAGCTAAGCTGCTCGACGTGCTTGCGGATCTGTGATGCATGCTCCTTGAGCTTAATCCTGCGCGCCGCATCGTCCGCCGCCTCCAGTGCTTCCAGGTAAGCCTTAAGCGGCGCCTTCGAATCGACCACCACATTCTTTCCACCGGGCAGGCGCACAACCATGTCGGGGCGCAGCCACCCGTCATCGGTCGTGACGCTTTCCTGCTCAAAGAAGTCGCAATGGTCGGTCATTCCGGCGATCTCCGCCACGTTGCGAAGCTGAACTTCGCCCCACCGGCCTCGGACCACGGGCGTTTTGAGAGCGTCGACCAGCCTGCCCGTCTGTGCGCCGAGCGACTCGAGCTGAGACTTGAGATTCCCCTGCGATTCGCGCCGGTCGTTCTCGATTCTGCGCAGTTCCCCGTCGAGCTTGGTCAGCGACTCGCGTGCCGGTTTGACCAGCTCATCGATCGACTTTTGCCGCGCTTCGAAATCCTTCCCCGCCGTTTCGCGCTCGGCGCGGAACTTCTCGTCGGCGCGCTTGATAAAGTCGTCCGATGTGGTGCGCAGCGCCTCCGCCGCAAGCAACTTGAACGTGTCGGTCAGTTTCTTTTCCGCGTCATCGAGCAGCGCGCGTTCCTGCTCGATCCTCTCCTTGGCGTTCCTGAGCTCTGTGTCTGCTGTGACTTTTTCTGACTGCGCTATCGCCAATTTGTCGCGCAGTTCGACAAGAGACCCGGCAAGCTCCTCGCGCTGGGCGCGTTCCTGCGCCGCCGTTGCGATCGCGCCAGCGGCGTTTGCGCGCGCAAAGAGCCATCCGATCAGCGCTCCAAGCGCCACGCCGGCAATCAATGCAACAATCAATTCCATCCCTGAATATCCCTCGTGAGGATTCTATTCCCCATGCGCGAAGCCGTCTAATCGACTATCCACCCGATAAATATTTTACCCCGCCCCGATGACGACCGCTGGCCTGCGATGCGCCCATTCGCCGCGCCTGCTATCGTGACCCTGAAACGGAGTTGCTACTTGAAAGACCTGCTCACCAAAGGCTCGATTCCGATTCTGCTCGGCACCGGCGGCGTCGGTAAGACCACTATCGCCGCCGCGCTCGGCCTCGCCGGCGCATCGGCCAATCTCAACACCGCGGTGATAACCGTCGATCCTTCCGAGCGCCTGCGTGACGCGCTCGGCCTGGCGCGCCTCGGCGGCCAGCCGACCCGAATCGGCGGCCGCCAGCTCGCCGCGGCCGGACTTGACCGCCAGCTTCGGCTCTCCGCGATGATGCTCGACGTGACGGGTGCATGGGACGCGATCGTCGAGCGCTTTATTGCCGACCCGGCGACGCGCCGCAGGATTTTCGACAATCCATTCTACCGAAGCCTGACTGCCGAGTTCGCCGGCTCCGAAGCATTCGCCGCGCTCCAGCAACTTTACGATCTTCATCAGACCGGCGCCTTCGAGCTCGAAGTCGTGGACACTCCCCCCGCATCGCACTCCTTTGAGTTCCTGCAGACTCCCGCGCGGCTGATTCGCCTGCTCGATTCGCGCAGCGCGCGATGGCTCTTTACGCCGTCGCTCTCTGCCGGGCGGATTGCGATGAAGGTCGCAAGCAAGGCGGCGCGATTTGTCGTCGGCGAGCTCGAGCGCTTTGTCGGCGGCACCGTGCTTTCGACCATCACGGATTTCTTCGCCGCCGCCGCCGAGAGCATGGACGCAATTGTCGACCGCCTGCACAAGACCGAAGCGCTGCTGCATTCGCCTGCCGTCCGGTTCGTGATGGTGACGACGGCGGAACCCGATCGCATCCGCCAGGCGCGCGAGCTGCTCGGCCAGATGGACTCCGAGGGACTCAAGCTCGCCGCAATCGTGGTCAATAGGTTCCTCGACGAGCGCACCTGGTCGGCCGTCGCGGATTTTGCCGAGCGTCCGTTGAGTCATCTCGCGGAAATTTCGGAATTGAGAGCGTCGCTCGCGAGAGACGATGGGGACGCCGGCGGACTCGGCCGGCTGGTCCATCACTTCGAGGAGTATCGCGACCGGACGCTGGGCGAGATCGAGCGGGTCGCGGCCTTCGCGCGCGAACTTCCGCCCGGCGTCAAGCTCGCGATCGCGCCGGAAATCGAAACCGGCGTGCGCGACCTTGCCGCGCTCTCGCGAGTATCCTGCTACGTGACTTCAGGCACCGCGATTCTAAAACGGCTCGACGCGGCTGCATCGCGACTGCGCGCCCGCCCGCGCCCGCACCAAGGCGACGGTTCCCCTTCGCTCACGTTCTAACCTCTTCTCCACGCGATTGTTCCGGTGCCCCGGCACACCAGGGGATTGGCCGCATTCGACAGGGCTGGCTGTTCTGCCGATGCCGGCGCCCCGCACGACGCCGGCACATTGCACGTCCCCTGAAAAAACCGGAGTGAGTCTGTAAGCCGGGTTCTGTGCCCTTGCGGGCGGCGATCATTCCTCTAGGCCGTCGATTGCTCGCCGGCTCATGCGACCATACCCGAGGCCTTAAGAGCGGGCCACTCAGCCTCCTATTTGGTCTTGCTCCGGATGGGGTTTGGCATGCGCGCACGATCACTCGCGCGCCGGTGGGCTCTTACCCCGCCATTTCACCCTTACCCTTTCGGGCGGTGTATTTTCTGTGCCACTTTCCGCGAATCGCTTCGCGCCGTCGTTAACGGCCATCCTGCCCTATGGAGCCCGGACTTTCCTCTTCCCTGTTCAGGAAGCGATCGCCCGACTCACTCCGGCCCTGTTAGACTAGCATCTTTTCGATTCCCGCTCTCTCCGCAACAGGGCAAGGATGAGGGCATTCGAACCATCACCCCTTCGACCCCCCATTTGTTGGTGGTAAACCTTTACCCGAATATGCCCGACCCCAATCCACCCCTGACCGTCCTGCTAATCCGACATGCCGAGTCGGTCGCGCCCGGAATATCTTCCTTCGATGAATACACTCGCCCGTTAACGGCGAAAGGCATTCGCGATGCGAGGCGAATGAGCGATTTGTACGCATCGATTCGCGTCGACGCCGTGTATTCGAGCCCCTACCTGCGCGCGCGCCAGACCATCGAACCGATCGCACGAGCGCGCGGTCTCACCATCGAGACCCTCGGCGACCTCCGCGAGCGAACGCTTTCGGCCGCCGAATTACCCAACTGGCGAGCGCATCTCAAGCGCTCATGGGAAGACTTCGGCTATGCGGTGCCAGGTGGAGAGAGCGGCCGCGACGCGCAAGCGAGAGTCCTGCGCGTCCTCGATACCATCGCGTCACGTCATTGCGGCGGCACCGTGATACTCGCGAGCCATGGCAATCTGATCGCGCTCGCGCTCAACGCATTCATGCCGAACGTTGACTACGCGTTCTGGAAATCGATTCCGATGCCCGCCGTGTTCACGCTGACCCGCGACGGTTCCCGATGGCGCGTCTCGAAATAACCGGCGAGGCTATCCCCCTCAACTCTTCTAACAGTGGCCGCGCGCGACAACGGAGCGCGGCGTTAACCCTGCGCTGCCGTCGCCACGGCCAGGGGCCGCACGCCCGCGGGCTCTTCCATCGCGTAGTCGCGAAAAGATGCGCTGCGCAGATTTTCGCGTCTTCTCACTGCGGGTGCAGGGGCTGCAGCCCCTGCCCAAGGAGGTGCGGAACCCGTGGTGGGTTCCGCATTCAATAAAGTGATTTACCCCTGCCCCCTGCTACGAGCTCGGCTTCTCCGCCTGCTCCTCGTAGTACAAAACGCGCTGGCAGTTCGGGCAGAAATGTATCTGCACGTGCTTCTGAATCTCGTTGTACAACTGTGGCGGCAGCCGCATCCTGCATCCCTGGCAGGTTCCGCCCTTCGCCAGCGCTACCGCGACGCCGGCGCGCCGGTTGAAAATCATCTGGTAGCGCGCGAGCAGATTCGCATCGACATGTTCGGCGACCTTCTCGCGCGACTTGCGATGCTTGCTGATGTTGCTCTTGAGCTCTTCGACATCGGCCGCGATTTCCTTTTCCGCCGCCGCCAGATCGACGCGTCCCTTGGCGATCGCTTCGCTGAGCTCCTTGATTCGTGCAATCCGCGCGTCGGCGCCTTCCATCGACATGAGCAACTCGCTTTCGAGCCGCTGATTGGTCTCCTTCAACGACTCGATCTCGTGGGTCAGCGCCTGCAATTCCTTGTCGTTGCGGATTAGCGTCAATCGCATCCGCTTGTTGCGGATTCTGACTTCGCCCTCGGCCAGTTCACGCTCAGCCTTTTTGCGGGCCGCGGTTAGTTCCTTGTCTTGATCGGTCAGGCGTTCGAGTTCGGCCCGGTTGCTCTGGCTCTCATCGCGAAGTTGGTCAACTCGCCCGGCAATCGACGCCAGCGATTGCTCCAACTCTTGCAGCTGCCGGTCGATGACCTGAAGGTCCATCAGTCGGGTTATCTCCTCACGCAATTCGTCCCTCCGTTAGGTTGTGCGCATCGCGCAAAGTTTTTTTCGTCGTCGTGATCCAGTGATAGAGCCCGTCGGGCGGCGCCGTGGAAAACGGAAACGAATGGTATGGGCCCACCAGGATTTGAACCTGGGACCAGCCGGTTATGAGCCGGCAGCTCTGAACCTGGCTGAGCTATGGGCCCTCTGAAATGCATCAGGCTGCTCTGATGGTAGCAAGTTCGCGCAAAAGACTTAAGGGCTGACGGTCCGAACATTCGTTCAACTCATGCGCATGCGAGCGGTCACCCCTTGCGGTTGGCACGGCTCGCCAGTATTAAAACCCGTTGGCACGGGAGGCCAGCATTAAGACACCGCGCGCCCGCGGGCTCTTCGATCGCGTAGTCGCGAAAAGATGCGCTGCGCAGATTTTCGCGTCTTCTCACTGCGGGTGCAGGGGCCGCAGCCCCTGCCGCCCACCGCGCAGGTGATTCTTCCTTCATACCGCCGCCAACGGAGCACGGGCTTAACATTGGGTGCAGAGCCCGTCCTGAGCGAAGCCGAAGGAGGTCACCCCTGCCCGCGGCCCTCGCGTCTGTGTGCGATCACGGCCTGCGCAGCCGCCGCCGCCTCGCCAGGTTCGGACTCGCGCGCCGACACTTCGGCCGCGCTCTGGCGCAGTCGCCCCAATTCATGCGCGCGGTGGCGCCGGTCGAGCGCGACGACGTAGTCGTTCACCAGCGCCCGGCATTTTTCCAGCTCATTGGGATTTTTCTGAGTGTCGTCGCCGATGTCATCGGTCAGCGGACCGACCGCGAACTCGCTGATTCGGCTTTGCTCCTCGGGCGACAGCCGCTCCGCAATCCATTGTTCGAGCGCGGTGTATGCTTCGTCGGTCCGGCACAAGTCGGCAAGCACGCCGCCCAAGCGGATCTCCTCGAAATTCGCGCTCGCGCCCGACTGTGCAATCTCTGCGCGCAGTTCCGGATGCAACAGCGCAATCGCGACGAGGCCGATCTCGGCCTTCGAGCCGGCATCGCCGCCGCCCGGCGGAGCGGGCCGGTTCTCGACGCCGGCCGCGGCCCCGGTGCGCGAAAACCGCGATGGCGTCGGTCGCGATTGACGCCCACGCGCCTCTTTGCGCAGAACTTCCTCGCCGATCGAGAGCAGGTCGGCGGCCTTTCGCGCCAGCAAATCGAACTGAAACGGATCATCGACCAGCTTGAGCATCTCGGCGACGCGATTCGCCGCGCGCGCCCGCTCGGCGATCGATCCGCGCGCCTCTCCCGCCTGTTCGCTGAGAAAATAATCGACCAGCAACTCGGATTTGTCCGCCAGTTCCGCGAATGCGGCCGCGCCGCGCTCGCGAATGAACGTATCGGGATCGAAACCCGATGGAATAAAAATCCCGCGGCCCAGCAACCCCGCCTGCAAAAAAATCTCCAGCGCCCGCATCGAGGCTTTGCGCCCCGCCGCGTCGCCGTCGAAGCACGCGATTACATTTTTCGTATATCGGCTAAGCACGCGCAGCTGCTCGACCGTCAGCGCCGTGCCGCATCCCGCAAGCACTTCCTTGAAACCGGCCTGCCACAGCGCAATCACGTCGAAGTAACCCTCGACGATAATCGCGCGGTCTTTCCCCGCCGCCGCATTTGACGAAATCGCCTGGCGCGCTTCGAACAGTCCGTACAGAGTTCGCGCTTTCGAGTACAGCGGCGATTCGGGTGAATTGATGTACTTGGGGAGGCTCGCGTCGAGCACGCGGCCGCCGAATGCGAGCACTCGCCCCTGCGCGTCGCGAATCGGGAACATCACCCGCGCGCGAAACATGTCGTACGCGGCGTCGCCGTCCTTTCTGACCAGCCCGACCTTCACCCCCGCGTCGCGCAGTCCGCGCCGTTCCAGCGCCTTCGCCAGCGACGCCGGCCGGCTCGGCGCAAATCCGATCATGAACGCGCGCGCCGTCTCGACGCTGATGCCGCGTGATTTCAGGTAGTCGCGCGCGAGCGCCCCGTCGGTCGAGTTCCACAGCACGTGGGCGAAGAATTCGGCGGCGACCTCGCTGGCTTTGAGCATCGCTTCGCGCTCGCCCGCCGCAGGTCCGGATTGATCGTGCTCCGGCAACGTCACGCCGTACTTGCGCGCGAGCGACCGCACCGCTTCGGGAAACGTCAGCCCCTCGACGCGCATGATGAAATTGAAAACGCTGCCGCCCGCGCCGCATCCAAAGCAATGAAAGAATCCGCGCTCGGCATTCACCGAGAACGACGGCGTCTTCTCATTGTGGAATGGACACAGCCCGACGAAGTTGCGCCCCGCCCGCCTCAGACGCACGTGCGCGCCGGCGATCTCGACGATATCGGCGCGCGAACGGACTTCTTCGATCTTGTCGTCGCCGAAACGTCCCATCAGCCGCCCGCCACCGTCCGCAACCGCTCGGGATAGTTCGTCATGATGCCGTCAACCCCGCATTCGATTAGCGCCCGCATCCGCGCGTCCGCATCCACCGTCCACGTGTACACCTTGAGGCCGCGCTCATGGGCCGCCTTGCACAGATCGGATGTCACCATGTCCCAGCGCGGATTGATTGCATGCGCGCGCATCGCAACCGCGTTCATCATCAGGTCAACCGGCTTCTCGTCGGCAAGCAGGCCGACGCGAATGTTGAAATGCAGCCGCTGGATTCTTTTGAGATATTCCCATTCGAAGCTCGACACGATGCTATCGCCCAGTGCGTTGCGCGCCTGCATAATCTGCGCGACCTGATGATCGAGACCGCCCGCTTTGAGCTCGATATTGAGCCCGCACTTGCCGCTCGTGACGGCGAATACTTCGTCGAGCGTGGGAATTCGCGCGCCCTTGAACGGGCCGCCCTTGAACTTCGCGCCCGCGTCCAATCGCTTGAGCTCCTCGAGCGTGAGCTCCGCGACTTCGCCCTTGCCATCGGTCGTGCGCTCGACGGTATCGTCATGAATCACCACGATCGCCCCGTCGCGGCTGAGCTGAACGTCGAGTTCGCACATGTCCGCGCCCGCGTCGATGGCGGCGCGAAATGCGCACACCGTGTTCTCGGGAAAAGTGCCGCTCGCCCCGCGATGGGCTATGTTCAGCACAGCCCGCCTCCACCACGCTGGACAAATTGAAGTCTAATAATGATGCGAGTTTACGCGTTCGTCGAGCGCAGGCGCAAACCCGTCCGCTTCATCTTGTCAACAATAGTCGCGCGATCGGGACTCGAAAGAAATCCGCGCTGATGCCAAATTCAAACGCCGGGAAATATGCTCCGCTCTGCGCTCGCCGTCCCGGCGGCGCTTGCGCGCCGGCGGCTGCGATCTACTTGACAGTGCCCGAGATCGGGATCGACACGACTCCGGCGTTCGCGCCGTACGTGTAGCTGAAACCCACCGTTGCCGACTGCGCGCCGGTCGCGCCGCTCTTCGGCGTGAACTCCATCGTAATCGTGCAGTTACCTTTGGACGCCAGCGTGCCCGTGCAGGTGTTGGCCGTTTTCGTGAACGCGGTTGGATCGCTGCTGCCGATGCTGGTGGGATCCAGGCTTACGCTCACCGTCGCGGGATTCGAAATCTTGATCGCCTTTGGCTTACCTGTCCCGCCTGCCGCTACCGGCGAGAACGTCTCCTTGGACGGCGCCTTCAGCGTCACGGCAATTCCAGCGCCGCTGAGGCTCACCTTGGGACTGGCGCCGTTGTAGGTCACGTCGACCGTGTGATCGCTAACGATGCCGGGAGTGGCCGGTGCGAACTCCACCTCGAGCTCGCACTTCTTTTTCGCCGCGATGCTTTTACCCGAGCAGGTGTCCGCAGCACTGGCGATTGCGAATGGCGCCGTCGCGGTCACCGATCCGATCACCGCCGCGTTTGTGCCCTTGTTGGTGAGCGTCACTTTCTTGGGCTTGCTGGTCCCGCTCGCATCGACGTTGCCGAAGCTGAGCTTCGCCGGCGCCGCGCTCAGGGTGGTCGTCGGAGTAGCGGTGGCGGTCGGCGTGACGGTCGAGGTCGCCGTCGCAGTTGCCGTCGCCGTTGCAGTCACCGTCGCCGTCGCAGTCGCCGTCGACGTTGCAGTTGTGGTCACCGTCACCGTTGCGGTCGGCGTCGCGGTCGATGTCGCAGTCACCGTCGCCGTTGCAGTCGCCGTCGGCGTTACAGTTGTGGTCAGCGTCGGCGTGGCGGTTACAGTCGCCGTCGCGCTCTGAGTTGTGGTCGAGGTCGCAGTCGCCGTTGAAGTTGCGGTGGCTGTCGTTGTGGGCGTCACGGTCGAGGTCGCAGTCGCCGTCGCAGTCGACGTTGCAGTTGTGGTCACCGTCGCCGTTGCGGTTGGCGTCGCGGTTCCAGTCGGGGTCGAGGTCGCAGTCGCCGTCGCAGTCGACGTTGCCGTTGTGGTCACCGTCGCGGTTCCGGTCGGCGTGGCGGTTACAGTCGGCGTGGCGGTTACGGTTGGCGTGACGGTCGAGGTCGCAGTCGACGTTGCAGTTGTGGTCGCCGTCGCCGTCGACGTTGCGGTCTTCGTCGCAGTCGCGGTCGAGGTCGCCGTCGCAGTCGCAGTCGACGTTGCAGTTGCGGTCACCGTCGCGGTTGCGGTCGGTGTGGCGCTTCCAGTCGGGGTCGCAGTCGCCGTTGAAGTCGCCGTCGCCGTTGCGGTGGCTGTCGCTGTGGGCGTCACGGTCGAAGTTGCCGTCGCTGTCGCCGTTGAAGTCGCGGTCGCAGTCGCCATTGGCGTTGCGGTCTTCGTCGGCGTCGCTGTCTTCGACGCCGTCGCAGTCACCGTCGCGGTCCCGGTCGGCGTCACTGTCGGGGTTGGCGTCGGGCCCGGCGTGCTGAATGCCATCGCAAGGTTATACGCATTGACCGTCCCGATCCCGGTCGCAAAGTCCCAGCCGGTTTGCGTTTCGTACACAGGCTGATACGCCGAAGTCGAGGTGGACAGCACCCCAAAGGCGCCCGACGGGTCATAACAGTTATTTGTGCCCGGCTCGCATGGCACGTCCGTGTCACCCTCGGTCACGTCATAAAAGATGCACGACCCGGCCACACCGTTGCCGAGTGTGGAGTTACAGATCGAGCTGCCGCTTGCGCCGTATTCGGTTTGCGCCAGCGAGTAGTAGGTGGGATTCGGATTACCGTGTCTGCTGTCAGTATACTCATTCACGAGCGTCTGAATACCGGCCATGATCGGCGCGGCGAAAGACGTTCCGCCAGCGGGGGTCTGGCTTCCTTTCCAGTTATTGAGGTCAGTGCTGGTACAGGCTGATCCGCCATTGGTGAGATCGGACCAGCAAACCACGTAGTAATGGCTCCAAAAGCCGTTAGCCGCGAATATCGAGACGTCGGGAAGATCGCGTACCGCGTCGCTTGGATTGCCAAGGACCGATTGCCATGAAGGCTTGGCATATCCCGCGCAGGTCCCGCCGACGATGCCGCTGGTCGAGGGAGCCCCGGTGGCACAGCCGCTTCGACCGCCGCCGCCGGCGCCGCCTTTGAGGCCGTTGGAATATGTACTGTCGCTATTGCAGAAGCCGCTCGAGCCATAAGTAAGACCGTTAGCGATACTGCCGTATTCAAAAACGTATTCGGCGATCAGCTGACTCGCGCATGTGCTGTTCCACGGGATTTCCGGAATGTAAGACAACGCTGAGCCATAGTCGGAATTGTTCGTTGCACTCCAGTATGTGCCGGTGATGCCGGCGTACAGATCGCTGAAATCGGTGCCTCCCACGGCCACGTCATACGGAGTTGATGCGTACCCATTTACATTGATCCCGTCATACGCGGCATTGTTTCCTATGTTCCCGTCACTCTCCGCCGCCCCGGCGTCTCCCGCCGCAACGAAAACCGAGACGCCCGCCGCCACCGCCAGCTGGTACAGGCCTTTGATGTACAAGTTCCCCGGCGCGAGCTCCAGCGGCTCGGACTCGCGATAGCTGACACTGACGACCCCAGGGACCGGGCCGCCGTTGCTCAGAATGTTTTGCAGGGCGATGAACCCTCCGAAGATTGTGGTATCCGTGCACGAGGCCAGTTCGATCGCCGCGTTAGGCGCCGCCGCGCTGGACCATTCGGCGTCCAGGATCGCTTCGCTCTCGTGGGCGGCGACGACGCCCGGATCGGTACAGTTGCAAGTGCCGCCGTCGCAGGTGGTAGAGGTCTCGCTGCCGCCGGGCGCCGGATGGACCTGTGTGAAAGTGCCGCTGGTGTAGGAACTGAGGCCAAACGTAGAACGGAAAGTGTCCCAATCCCCAGGGTAGTTGTATACGTCGGTGTCCTCGACCGCCACGATCGTCTGTCCCTGGCCCGAATAACCCGCCGTGAAAAGCGGATTCAGATTGTAGATTGTGGCCAGGTCCGCGGGTACGACGTTGTAATTCCCGCCAGCGGCAGTGTAGTCGCTGCGCGGCTGGTTCATCGGACGCGGCATGAAGTTGTTCAGCGACACGACTCCGACTACCGCCGGCGCCAGCGCGGCGGGAATCCGCGGGTCGCTCATGTTGGCGATGTGCTTCTTACCGTTCACCTTGAGATTGTGAATCTCGGTATGGAAGGCCTCGCGCACCTGGCCCGCCGTCCCGGAAAAGTCGATCACGTTGTTGGGATAGATCAGGTTGACGGTAAAGCCGTGCGATTCGAGCCATCGCGTGATAGCCGCCAGGTCCTTCTGCGCCAGGCCGTAGCGCTCTCCAAACTTCTTCGCGGTGATCCATTGATGGAAATTCGGCGAATGCCGATCGCTCAACTGATCGATATAACGATCAAGCGCCTGTTCCTGTTCGGGCGAGCGCCGCAACTGGAGCCACAGATGCTCCAGCGGAAAGCCGTCAGCGACCGGGCCGCGATCGTTGGCTGAGGCCCTCGCTTCGGGACGCGTATTGCCCGCGAGCGTGACCAGATTGTTCTCGTCGATCTGCTGCGTGATGAGCGTGCGAGCCACCGGCCCGCCGCTCGGCGCGGTGATGGTCCCCGCCGTAAGCATTGTCACCCCGGCCAAAAGCGCCAGCGCGATGGCAAACACAATTGCCGCGAATCCGACAAGCTGCGGAACCTTGAAGACGGAGCGACGGCCCATGTTCCCTCCCCCGGGCGACTAGCAAAGCTCAGCGGGAACCTTCGTATATGGACCGTATATGGACCCAGCCCCGCGGTATAGCCCCGCCGCCCTCCATCCCAAGGTTCCGCGGCGCCGGCCTTGCTCCATCGATCAGCCGCAACGCCCGCTCTTGAGAGAGTCGCTCGGCGTCATCGCACGCCCCCAATGCCCGTTGGCACGGCATCGAACCAGAACCATCGACCTCGCGTCTTCCCCATAACCCTTCTAACAGGGCGAAGCCCGCATCTTCTCCTCTCACTGGGTGCAGGGGTCACCCCTGCCCAAGGAAGTGTGATACCCACGGTGGGTTTCACATTCAATTAACCTCCTCCGCTAGCGCGCCAGCCTGGGCTGCGCCCTCCAACGGCGGGCGGCCTTAACACTGGGTGCAGGGCTCAGCCCTGCTCACCCCCTGCCCGTTGGCACGGCTGGCCAGTATTAAGACCCGTTGGCACGGGAGGCCAGTAATATGAATAGGAAATAGGCGCGCCCGCGGCAATGCCCGCGCGCGACAACGGAGCGCGGCCTTAACGGTGGGTGCCGGGGTCACCCCTGCCATCGCATAGTCGCGAAAAGATGCGCTGCGCAGATTTTCGCGTCTTCTCGATGCGGGTGCAGGGGCCGCAGCCCCTGCCGCCCACCGCGCAGGTGATTCTTCCTTCATACCGCCGCCAACGGCGGGCGGCCTTAACATTGGGTGCAGGCCTCACCGCTGCCTATTTCTTCGTCTTGGGAGCCTTTCCGGTTCCCGATAGCCCCACTGTCTGCGGCGAGCCGATCACGTTGTCATTGATGGTCAACGCTCCGGTTTGCTCCGTCGTGCCCGTCGGCGTGAAGGTCACCGATACCTGGCAACTCTGGCCGGGCGCGAGCGTTTCTTTGCACTCCGATGTCACCGCGAACACCGGCGGTGACGCGTTCTCGCTCTCGATACTCACCGCCAGACCTGTTTTCTTCTTACCCGCGTTCTTGATCGTGACCGTCTTGGGCTTGCTGGTAGTTTCGACTGTCACCGTTTTCCGAACGACAGCGAATGCGGACTGATAGTCAGCTTCTCCGAGATCGGAGTCGGTGTCGCAGTCGGCGTCGCCGTGGGAGTCACCGCCCCGGTTGCTGTCGGTGTGCCGCCGGTCGCGGTTGCGGTCGCCGTTGGGGTTGCGGTCAAAGTCGCCGTGGTGGTCGCAGTCGGAGTCGATGTCGCACTAGCGGTCGCGGTCGCAGTATGCGTGGAAGTGGCCGTCGCGGTCGGCGTCGCTGTGGAAGTTGCGGTTGCGGTGGCCGTCGCGGTCGCGGTCGCAGTGCCGGTCGCAGTTGGCGTGCTGGTCGCGGTAGCCGTGGCGGTAGCGCTGACACTCGGATGAGGCAGCACTAAGGCGAGACCCCATGAATCACTCATCTGAGTGTTGGCTCCGCTGATCGTCGTCAGAGGTTGGCGATCGCCACTCCTTCCGGCACTATATTTGGTGACACTGCTTGCATTACCATTGGAGTTTACTACAAAGAGGGTATCATCGGGGGCAATGGCTATACCAAGAGGAAAGTTAAGGCCCGTGTCAACTCCCGTTATAGCGTGTATCGGGAAAATGTTACCGAAAGTAGCTGCTGCGTACTCGGTGATGCTAGGGTTGGCGAACCGATTGGAAATGAAGACGTTGCCTTTTGAGTCTACCGCAACACCGTAAGGACCGTTTAGGCCAGTGGTCGAACCAGCGATCATGCCGCTGGGGACGGCATCGTCAGTGCTTCCTTGCGAGTATTCCGTGACACTGGCGCCATCCAGGTTCGCGACGTAAATCGTCCCGGCAGTGTCCACCAGTATGCCTTGTGGGCCAACGAGCTGGGTGTCGGGGCCAGTAATTATCGTGTCCGGAGCTACGTTACCCACTTTTCCCGATGCATACTCACTTATAGATGAATTGCCATAGTTGGTCACATATAGTTTGCCTGTCGTATCTACAGCTATTCCTTCCGGCGAGCTCAGCCCGGTCTTGTCGCCCGAAATTACGGCCGCAGGTAACGCATTGCCGCTAGCCGTTGGCCCGTAAATCGTGACGGAATTTCCGTTCGTATTCGCGACGTAAATGTTGCCTCCTGTGTCCATGGCAATGGCACTCGGGGACAGCAAGCCCGTGCTCGGACCGGAAATCACTATGGCAGGAGTAGCATTTCCGGTCGCATCCGCCGTGAATTTCAGAATAGCGCCCGAATTTGTGCAATTAGTAACATAGAGCGCTATGCCCAATGGACCGGGAGTAGAAGTAGCCGTGGCCGTCGCCGTCGAAGTTGCCGTCGCGGTTGCAGTCGCGGTGCGAGTCGCCGTTGCGGTCGCCGTGGGGCCACCGGACGTCCCGGTGGCGGTCGCGGTTCCGGTCGCTGTTCGCGTCGCCGTCGCGGCGGTGGTCCCAGTCGACGTCGCAGTCGCGGTCGCTGTTCGAGTGACTGTGGCCGTCGCCGTTGAAGTTGCGGTGGCTGTCGCGGTCGCAGTTGCGGTGGGGGTAGTACCAGATACGAGGGTAACGCCGCTATCTGCGATCCATGCCATTTCCACTTCGCCTACGGTGGCGTCTCCCGGAGGGGAGGGCGTCCCTGTTTTGGGATCGCAGAAGTAGAATTTTGGGACATACAGCGGACGCCAGAGTGTGCCGCCCGAAGAAGTAGGAGCACCAGCCTGCGCGAACAGCAGATCGTTCCACGCAAGCACCCGCCTGTAAGTGTTTGGTGAGTAGGTGTTGTCCCAGACGCTAAGACAATTCAACGGGTCCAAACTGCAGTCGCTTCCCGGCGTCAGGTGTAGGGTCCAACCCTGCGGGGGCGGCGAACCAGCACCATCATTCACGACTCTCAGAATGGTTGCGGACGGCACTGTCTGTACGAGCGCCGCGCCGCCGGCCGTCAGGCATTTTGCCGAAGCTATCCAGCCATAGGACTGTCCTGTCTGATTTGGCGCTGGGCGGACCCTGCTTGGAAGTGAGATCCGATACCACTGCCTGCCGCTGCACAAGTCACCCGTCGAAGTAGACGTGGCTACCTGGTCCGCAACAAATATTTGTTTGGATGGGGGCACATCGGAGCACTTGCCGGCGGAAGAACCGTCGAATCCGGTCCAGCCAAGTACGCTGTAGTTTGTTCCGGGCCCAGCGTAAACTCGTAGTCCTCGATCGGCGACATCAGAACCGAGCTCCTGATCAATCACTTGCAGCGCCAGCGGAGCTATAGGAGATGCCGATCCGGCCTGGCATTCGTACACAAATGGATCTTCGTATCCATAGGGACCGGGAAGGTCCGGCGTGTATCCCCAGTAAATCGTACTGCTTGACACATTGAGGTCAGGGTTGGGGCTTCCGAGGGTCGGCGCGGACTTTACTTCGAAATGAACGTGCGGATACACACATGGCGATGATGGAGAACTCGAACTACAACACGTCAGAGGGTTGGACGGGCAGATGTCGTTGTCAGTGATCCAGCACGATCCGTCAGATTGGCCGAGAATCCCAATGGCGTCCCCGGCGTTCACGTGGACAGGAGTGCCATTGACGACGACGGATTGGTAGATGTCATTGCGCACCGCGTAGAGGTGGCCATACAGAGTGCTTCTTCCGTCGTCCCCCTGAATCACTACGGTTATGCCGAAACGGTGGTTCGTCCCGAAAATGGGATTCCCGGCATTATTAAACTCCTGGAAGGGCAGCGCAATCGTGCCGGTCGTGGGATCCCAGGTCACCATGTATTCTGGACAGGTTGCCCCACATGTACTCGTCTGAGGACAGGTCAGCCCCAGTACACCCCGAGGAGTGTCGGGATCTGATGCGAACGTGACAATAGTGCCGGCCGCAGCGGCGCTGACAATTGTTGAGCCCCGCGTTCCAGGCAGGTCCACTCCGGTGTGGTACATGTAGTTCGTAACTTCATTGAACGAACCATAGCCGCTGCCAAGATCATTCACTTCGGTGCCGCAAAACGTGGCCGAAGTCGGAACTGGCGGGACGGGCGATCCGGCCACCGCCACCGTGAAGCCGAGCGTGAGCACGCCGGCGGACACGATTGCCGCACAAAAGATCGCGGTCACGCCGATCCGTACTTTCCCCCACGATGCCTTCATCCGTTCCCCTCCCCGATGAGACGGCCGCCAAGCTGCAAATTGTGCCGGTCAAATAAAAGTCCGCCGGAATTACCGGTTTTGAGATTCCGATTGCCGCTCCGCTATAGACCCGACGGTCTTGCTGTGCAAGGGCTCCGGGCCGGTTTTGTTCACACAGTGTTTCCACCGATCAGCCGCAAGGCCGGATCTTCAGAGAGTCGCTCGGCACCATTTCAGGCTTCATAGCCCGCCATCCGCCTGGATACGACTGCCGGATTAATTCAGCGAGCCGGTTTTGGCCATTCTTTCCGCGCGAAGCGGGCCTCGAAAGAAATCCCCGCTGATGCCAAAGTCAAAGGCCGGGAACTATGCAACGCGCAGCCGCATTTAGACAAAGTTACACCAGGGCGGTATTCCGCACCCATTCGCACCTCGCGGATGAAGCCACCGGAATCCTTGTCGCGGGCGGCGCCATCGGATGCGCCGTCGCCGGGATGAAGTTGCCGCGCGCGCGTGAGGATAAGACCGTCGCGCTCGAGGCCTACTTCGACCGGATCTCCGCCACCGACCTGTCGCGGCTGAGACTCATGATGGAACAGGCCGGGATGCTCGCTGACGCCGCGCCTGACCGCACTGGCCACGGCGCTCGCAATGGGATCGTCACGAGAATCGTCGATCCGGGATGGTCCACGCTTTGGATGAAACGCTTTGGGCCCTTTCGCGTCGGGCGGCGGATGCTGATCGTGCCACCATGGAAGCGCGCGAATGAGCGCGGCCGAACCACCATCGTCGTTCAACCCGCGCGGGCTTTCGGCACCGGGCACCATCCCACGACGGCCGGCGCTCTGCGTGCGATCGAATCGCTGATCGGCGCGCGCGCGCCCAAGTCGATCCTCGATGCCGGCACCGGCTCGGGAGTATTGGCGATCGCGGCGGCGCTGCTCGGCAAGCGCGACGGCCTCGAGCGCGAAATAATCGCCATCGATATTGATCCGACGGCGCTGGAAAACGCGCGTGCCAATGCGCGCCTGAACCGCGTGGAGAAATCGATCCGATTCTCATCGGTGCCACTCGCTTCGATTCATCGCCACTTCGATCTGATCGCGGCGAACATTCTGAGCCACACATTGATCGAGCTCGCGCCGCATCTGAAGCGCCTCGTCGCGCCCGGCGGACGATTGATCCTTGGCGGTTTTCTCGCCGACGAGGCCGGCGAAGTGTTGGCTCATTATCGGCCGGCGCTGCGATGTCTCAGCCGCAAGGCGCATCGCGGATGGACGACGGCCGTGATGGCGCGGGCGCCACGCTGATGGGCACGTCGCCGCCGCGTTTTTCGATCACGCGCGCGCCGGACGCGGCCCGCCTCGTCCACGTCGAGGGCGCCGAGTTGCATCACATGCGCACCGTCCTGCGGTTGCCCGTCGATGCGCGCGTGTCGTTGCTCGATCCTGCCGGCGTCGAGCATCAGGGCATAATCGAGCGCTACGAACGCGACCGCGCAGTGGTTCGCGTCGAGTCATCGTTGTCGCAGTCGCCTTCGCCGGCCCGAGCTCGAATAATTCTGGCCGCCGCAATCGTCAAAGGCCCGCGAATGGACTTCGTGGTCGAGAAGGCGGCCGAGTTGGGAACGTCGCAGCTATGGCCGATCGTCTGTGCGCGCGGATTGGTCCGTTCGCCGGGAGCGGATCGGCTGGCGCGATGGGGCCGGCTCGTGATCGCCGCCGCAAAGCAGAGCCAATCCGCAACCGCGATGGAAGTGCGACCGCCGATCGGCGTTGACGGCATGATTCGCGGCGTGCCGCCCCAGACGCTCGCTGTAATCTGTGCGAGGGGTGGCGAGCCGCTCGCGGCCGTGATTCGACGCTTGCGCCCGCGTGCGATATTGATAGCGGTTGGACCGGAGGGCGATTTCGACGACGACGAGCGGGCGAAAGCCGCGAACGCCGGATTCGTGACGGCCGGACTTGGGCCAAATCGCCTCAGGAGCGAGACAGCGGCGGTGGCCGCGGTCAGCATAGCGGCGGGGTTACTTTACGATGAGCAAGGGTCAAGCAAAGATGCCGAAACGGAATAAAAAAATCTCGCGCAAGTTCGCTTTCGTCATGGACCCGCTGGAGAGGGTTCTGGTCGACAAGGACACGACGTTCGTGTTCATGCTCGAGGCACAATTCCGCCGCCATGAAATCTATGTCCTCGGCATTCGTGACCTCTACGCGCGCGGTCCGAATGTGATCGCGCGGGCGCGGCGATGCGAGGTGACGCGCGGGAGTCCTCATCACCGGTTCATCGACGAGGGCGCCGAGTATCCGCTGGAGACTTTCGATGCGGTCTTCATGCGCAAAGACCCGCCCGCCGATGCGGCTTATCTCTACGCCACGATGCTGCTCAGCCTGGCCGACAGCCGGCGCACGTTTGTGCTCAACCATCCGGCGGGACTTCGCGAGGCCAACGAAAAGCTCTACTCGTTGAATTTTCCCGACGCCATTCCGCCGACGCTGGTCACCTATGAAATTCCCCGCCTGAAGGCTTTTCTTGACGAGCAGGGCGGTGAGATGATCGTGAAGCCGCTGGACGGACACGGCGGCGAAGGCGTGTTTCTCGTCACGACCAGGGATCGCAACCTCGGCGCGATTCTCGAGACGGTGACGCAATACGAGTCGCGTCCAATCATGGCGCAGCGCTATATCCCCGAGGCTCGCAACGGCGACAAGCGGCTGATCGTGCTCGAGGGAGAACCGCTAGGATGCACGCTGCGGGTGCCGCGCGAGGACGACCATCGCGGCAACATCCACGTCGGCGGCACTTGCGTGAAGGCGCCGATCACGGCGCGCGATCGCGATATCTGCCGGATGCTGAAGCCGCGCCTGGAGCGCGACGGGCTGTACTTTGTCGGGCTCGACATCATCGGCGACTACCTGACCGAGGTGAATGTGACGAGTCCGACCGGAGTGCAGGAGATCGACAGGCTCGACGGCGCGAATCTGGAAGGCAAGTTGATTGATTTCGTCGAGTCGCGGGTGGCAGGCCTCAAGCGATGAGTGGGCCGTTGCAAGGCGCGGCGATCATCGGTACGAATGATTCTTTCACTGGTTCGCGCTGATCGCATCAGGCAAACGTACCGAAACACGGTGGGCAGGTAGCTCAGTCGGTAGAGCAAAGGACTGAAAATCCTTGTGTCGAGTGTTCGATTCACTCCCTGCCCACCAACCTACTCGCCTGGCGTCAGCAACTTGATCATATTCAGGTTCCTCATTCCGTAAATCTTGCAGAGTCCTCCACGAATTGCGGCTGATTGCGCACCAAGCTTGCTGATTCTTGGTGAATTTCGGGCCGGTTTGAAACCGGCATTATCGATGCGTCGTATTATTCTCGTGAGGCTATCCAGGAGGGACCAGGAATGAAACTTCGAACCATATTCGCCGCCGCGGCACTGACGGCCCTCTTCGCGGCGGCGCCGGCGGTCTCACACGCGCGCGACTACGGTGATTGGGACGACCATCACGCATGGCACGACGCCAGTTGGTGGCATGAACACCACCCCGCATGGGTCTGGCACCATCATCCCGAGTGGGTCAAGGTGTACCCCCAGTGGCGCGCCATCGACGGCGACTGGGACGAGCATCACGTATGGCGCGACCGCGGTTGGTGGTACGACCACCACCCGGAATGGGTCCGCGCACATCATCCGGACTGGGCGCGATGGCGTGACTAACGAGCGTTAGTCTGGTGAGATCGTAGCCGACGCGTCAACTCCTGGCAGTTTTATGGGGACCGACGCTTTTTTCGCGGCGTCACAAGCCGTGGGAGCGGGCCGGGCCGCGCTGACGCGCGCCGTTTGCATGTTGCAGACTCGACAGCGGGCGATGGCGGCGCATCTGGTAACGCCGCGACGGCAGATCGGCAATTGTGAGAATGCGCAGGCGCGCAAGCAGGCAACGCGGCTCGATGCCAAGCGCGGCGCAAAGATTGTCGAAGCTGAAAATATCCGCGCGTCGGGCGGCGGCCGCACCGCCCCCGGCTTCGAACCAGTTTCTGACCTCGACGAAGTCGCCGCGGCGCCCGCCGTCTTTCGCGTTCACGTTTCGCAGGTAGCATCGAATCGCGTCTTCCAAGACGGCCAGCAAGAGTTTCTTTTCACCCTCGATGACCTCATTTCGCCTGACCAGATCGACGTACTGTCCGGGTAGCAGGAGTCCGGCGCCGATTCCTTTTTCGTCTGACATGACACGTCCCCGATGATGCATGCGGTCGCACCAGCGCGAGGCTAAAATTCGCGCGATGAGGAACCTACCAGACCAGTGTTTCGGCAATATGAATTCAAAGGGCGCGAAAACGCCTGCTACGTGAAGTGAATGACGCCCAAGATTATTTCCAGCAAAATCAGCAGCGCGACAACGACTTCGAGCAATACCAGGCGGCGGTCGCGCGCAACGTCCAGGACCAGAACCAGCGAGTCCTGGATGCTTTGCAGCTTGCTGGTCAGCGCAGCGTAACGATCGACGAGATCGAATTCATCGCGCAGGTCGTCGTAGATGAGATCCATCGCGGGGTCTTCCCATGCAGCGTCGGGCTTGTCGAGCAGATGGAGCACAGCGAGAACTTCGGTGCGCGACGAAATCGCTTCGCCGATGAAGCGATGCAAGGGAGTAACCCGATACGGCACGGTGCCGTGCGACGCCATCCGATCGACCAACTGTGCGGTCCGCGCGAAGAGGCTGTCCACGATTCGCTCGTAGTATTCCATCGCGGCGCTCTGAGCGACCGTCAGCGCGACGATTTCCGCGCGTTGGGAAGTGAGCTTGTCGACCCGCAGCATACCGCCGGAAATACCGATCGGCGCGGCAGGATCCTCCAGCACGGAGTAATCCTCGCGAATGATGCGGGTGGTAAGTTTGGGCATGGCGCGGGTGAGGCGTGCGAATATGCGTTCGCGATGCTCGACCGGAACGTCGTGCGAGACGATGGCGCCGAAGGGAAAAATGTAGAGGCCGCCGTCGGGTTCGATCGGCACAAACAGCTCGAGCGGCGATATCCTGGCCTCGGGAAAAGCCGGCGCTATCTGGCGGAGCGAAAAGTTTTCCTCGAAAGCTACCGCGTAGAATTGATGAACCCGGCTCGGCATTCGCATCCTCCCGGCTGGAACCTCACCCGACACTCGCCCACCCGATTGCCAATAGTCCCAGCCCGATGCGCGCGATGAAAGCGGTTACGCGTATGTGCTAGGCGGCGTCGTGCATGGGCGCATCGCAATGCCTGGGTACCTCGGCGACACCGCAGTTGGGACCCATCCAACACACCAGCCTGGTTTCGTGGCCGACGCGTTCAGAGTGCATCGGGCGATTGCAATGCGTCGGCATCGCGGTCTCGAAGCCGCATTTTTCGCACTTTAATTTCGTTGCCGTTGCGATCTCCTTCTTTTCAGGGAGCTCGAGCCGCGCTTGTGGCGGAGTCGAGGAACTCGGCGCAGCGGGTCCCGGCCCCGCTTCGATTTCGGCACGCACTGCTCTCAACTTTCGCGGGCCCGTGAAATTGAGCAGCAGCGCGTTGCTGACAACGCTCACGCTCGACAGCGCCATCGCAAGTCCGGCCAGGGCAGGATTCAGCATGATTCCAAACCACGGATACAGAGCGCCGGCGGCGATCGGAATTCCGAGCACGTTGTAGAAAAACGCCCAGAAAAGGTTTTGCTTCACCTTGTTCAGCGTCAAGCGGCCGAGCACGAGCGCGCGGACGATGTCGTACAAATCGTCGCGGGTGAGCACGACGTCGCCGGTTTCCTTGGCGGCGTCGGTGCCGGAGCCGATCGCGATTCCGATGTCGGCGGCGGCCAGTGCGGGCGCGTCGTTGATTCCGTCGCCTACCATCGCGGTGAACAGGCCCGAGTCCTGGTAGCGCTTGACGAGCGCAATCTTGTCCGCCGGCATCAGTTGCGCACGGAACTCGTCGATTCCCAATCGAGCAGCGACGGTCTTTGCGACTTCAGCGTTGTCGCCGGAAATCATCACGGTGCGGATGCCCATCCGATGCAGCGCCGCGATCGCGCCGCGTGCCTCGGGCTTGACCGGATCGCGGAAAGCAAGCACCGCCGTCACCTTGCGATCGATCGCGAGAAACAGCGGCGTCGCCGCCGATGCTGCTATGCGAGCCGCCTCGTCGCGGGCCCGAGGATCGACCGCGGCGCCGACCTGCGTCATCAGCCGGTCGTTGCCAAGCGCGATCTGTTTTCCGCGATGCTCGGCGGTAACGCCCAGACCCGGTATCTCGCGTGAGTTGTCGGGAGTGAATTGCGGCGCAAGGTTTCGCGTGTGCGCGCTCGAGGTAACGGCTCGCGACAGCGGATGAATCGATCCGGAGGCGGCGATCGCGGCAAAGGACAGCGCACTATTGTCGTCGCCGTCGAGCGCGACGACCGACTCGAGCTCCGGCCGGCCGACCGTCAAGGTGCCGGTTTTGTCGAACAGCATGACCCGGATTCTCGTGATCAGTTCGAGGGCGGATGCCCGCTTGAACAAAATCCCGGCGCGCAGACCGAGCCCGCTACCGACCATAAGCGCGGTCGGCGTCGCCAATCCCATCGCGCACGGGCACGCGATCACCAACACGGCGGTCATCGCAGTCAACGCCATCACGAGACTCGGGCCGAACCACATCCACGCAGAAAAGGTGAGCGCCGCGATCGCGATCACCGCCGGGACAAATCGCGCGGCGACCGCGTCGGCGACGCGCTGGATGGGAGCCTTGTCGCCCTGCGCGTCCGCAACCATCCGGACGATCTGCGCAAGCACCGTCTCAGAGCCAACGCGAGTCGCGCGAACCGCAATCGCAGCGGCGGTGTTGAGCGTGCCGCCGGAGACCTCATCGCCCGCCGACTTGTCCACCGCCATCGATTCGCCCGTAAGCATCGACTCGTCGACGGTGCTGGCGCCGGTAACAATCACGCCGTCAACCGGAATTCTGGAAGCGGGCTTGACCAGCACGATGTCGCCGACGGCCAACTCGGAAACAGGCACCACTCGCTCCTTGCCGTCGCGTACCACAGTGGCAACGTCGGGGACCAGGGTCAGCAAGGATCGCAACGCAGCCATCGCTCGGCCACGAGCGCGCGCCTCGAGAAATTTGCCGAAGCGAATGAAAAGGATCAACTCGGCGGCGGTATCGAAGAATCGCGGACCCGCGAAGAAGATGGCGGGAAACGTGGTGAGGATTGAGTAGAAGCAGGCGGCGCTGATGCCAAGCGCGACCAGCGTATCCATGTTTGCGGTGCGATTGCGCGCGGCGATCCATGCACCGCGGTAGAAGGTCAGGCCGGCGGTGAGCACCAGCGTCGTGGCGGCGACGAGCGTCGCGATGCGCGCGGTGCTGCTCTCGCGATGCTGCAAATACATGACGACTGCGGCGCCAATCGCAGTGCAGACTACCCACTGCAGGTTGCGGTGCGCATCCTGGCGATCGAGAGCGGATTCGCCCGCGCCAACGCTGTTCGATTCGGCTATCGCGCTATAGCCGGCGGCCGCGATCCTCGCCTCGATTTCACCGGCCGCAAGTTTGTCGCTGACTCGCGCGGTGAGCGTCTCGGCGGCGAAATTCACATGGGCGTCGATGACGCCGGGGATCGGTGCCACGGCGTTTTCGATGGTGCTCGCGCAATTCGCGCAATGCATCCCGCGAATTCGGAATCGTTCGATCTTTTCGTCAGCCCGGCCTTCGAGGTTATGTTGCGCATCCATGGCCGAGCGCAGGCCGGGCGCCGCCTAGAGCGAGGCCTTGAGTGGCCGGCCGGAAATCACTTCGTCGATAAGTCCGTATTCGACTGCCTGCGTCGCCGACATGAAGTTGTCGCGGTCGGTATCCTTCTCGACCTTCTTGGCATTCTGGCCGGTATGATGAGCAAGGATGTCGTTGAGGATTTCGCGAAGACGCAACGCCTCGCGCGCGTGAATCTCGATATCGCTCGCCTGTCCCTCGAACCCGCCGGAGACCTGATGAATCAGTATCCGCGAGTGCGGCAGCGCGTATCTTCTGCCCTTGGCCCCTGCGGCCAACAGCAGCGATCCCATGCTGGCGGCCTGCCCCACGCACAGGGTCGAGACAGGAGGCTTCACGAATTGCATCGTGTCGTAGATAGCCAGGCCGGCGGTGACCGATCCGCCCGGCGAGTTGATGTACATGTTGATTTCGCGCTCCGGATCCTCGGACTCGAGGAACAGAAGCTGCGCGGTGACCAGGTTGGCAAGGTCGTCGGTGACGGTCCCGCCCAGGAACACGATCCGGTCCTTGAGCAATCTCGAAAAGATATCGTAAGACCGCTCGCCGCGGCCGGTCTGCTCGACTACGTACGGTACGAGTACACTCATGCTACAAAGGTACTATTTGGATGAGCAGCGGGGAAGTGCCGGGCAGCGGACCGTGCCTCCAGCGCGTTGCCTGCATGTAGCGAAGACGACGATGAAGTGGATTTGGCGAGGAGCGCTGATAGCCGCGTCGGCGATATTGCCGGCGTTGATCGGCATCGCGAGCGCCGCGGCGGCGCCACCGATAGACACGCACTTTTACCTGCCGGATGCTGCCGCGTCGAAGATCGTTTCTGTCGCGAAAACGGGCGACGTAGAGGCGGAGGTGATCGTTTTGACGGAGGCCGTCGCGATCACTGAGACGGGACCCAAGGAGACCGTCGCTAAATTCGGCGAGGTCTACGCATTCTCGCCGAGCTTCATTGCAATTCGTCGCGAAGTGCCGACGGTGCTCACGTTTTGGAATCTGCAGCCCGACGACGAGCACGACCTCATGCTCACCGCGCCGGATTTTACTGTCCTGATGCATTTGACGCTGGCGCCGCTCTCGAAGACGTCGTACGTATTAACATTTCACCAGGACGGCATCTTCACCTTCTATTGCACGATCCATCAGCCGGAGATGAACGGGCAAATCCTGGTGCTGCCACCCACCAGCACGAAGTGACCGGGCGCTGCTGGTTCAGGCAAGCTGCTCGATTAGGCGGACGGCGGCGTTCAGGCGATCGACGGTGCGGCGTTTACCGAGCACCGCGATCACCTCGTAAATCCCGGGGCTGATGGTGCCGCCGGTGAGCGCCACGCGGACCGGCTGCGCGAGTTGCCCCAGCTTGAAGTTGAATCGCGCCAGTACCGATTCGAAAACCGCCTGCACCGACGCCTCGGAGACCTCGCCCTCGATCGATTCAAGCTCCCGAGCCAGCGCGCGGATGGGTTCCGCGATTTCCGGCTTCAGAAATTTCGCTGCCGCTTTCGGATCGATCTCGATCTCGTCCTTCAAGTAGAACGACGCGAAATCCACCAGCTCGACGAGCGTCTTGGCGCGCTCGTGCAGGGTTGCAACCGCCTTTTCGAGCCACGCGTCGTCGCCCGGAATCGGCCATCCGCGCCGGACGATGAATGGCTTGATCTCAGCCGCCAACCGTGGGATCGGCCGCTCCTTCAGGTAATGGAAATTGAGCCAGAGCAATTTCTCGGCGTTGAATACGCCGGCTGATTTTCCGCAAGCCTCGAAGCCAAAATAACTGATCAGTTCGTCCTTCGAGAAAATTTCCTGGTCGCCGTGGGACCATCCAAGGCGCGCCAGATAGTTCAGCATCGCCTCCGGGAAATAGCCGCTCTCGCGATAGGCGACGACCGAAGTCGCGCCGTGGCGCTTTGAGAGCTTGGACCCGTCCGGCCCCATCACCTGGGGTAAATGTGCGAAGGCTGGCGGCGTGAACCCGAGCGCGTACGCCATCTGCATCTGGCGCGGGGTATTCGAGACGTGGTCGTCGCCGCGAACGATGTGCGTGATGCGCATGTCGACGTCGTCGAGAATGCTGGCGAAGTTGTAAATCGGTGAGCCGTCCGAACGAACGATGATAAAGTCGTCGAGCTCGGTGTTCTGAAAGACCATCCGGCCCTTCACGAGATCATCGACAACCGTCTGGCCACCCAGCGGCATCGCGAACCGGATCGTATAGTTGCGTCCGTCGGATTTGTCGGGCAGCGCGAGGTCCGCTGAAAAGCCGAGCCCGCGGCATTTGCGATCGTAAACGGGCCTGCGACGCTCGCGCTCGGCCTGCTTGCGCTTGTCGTCCAGTTCTTCCGCCGAGCAGTAGCACGGATACGCTTTTCGCTCGCGCAGCAATTTCAGCGCGGCTTCACGATGCCGCTCGACTCGATTGGTCTGAAAGTATGCCTCGTCGGGCGGACCTTCGTCCCACTCCATCCCGAGCCACTTCAGGTCCGCGAGGATTTCGTCGAGCGACTGCTTCGTCGATCGTTCGCGATCGGTGTCATCGATGCGCACGATGAACTGCCCGCCGCTGTGCCGCGCGTAGAGGTAGGCGAACAGCCCCGAGCGGACGTTACCGATGTGCAGCGAGCCGGTCGGGCTCGGCGCGAAGCGGGTGCGAACCGTCACCTGTCACTCCCACTCTATCGTCGCGGGCGGCTTCGACGTGATGTCGTAAACGACGCGGTTGACGCCCTTGACCTCGTTGGTGATACGGCTGGACACGCGCGCGAGAAACGCGGGATCCAGCCGGGCCCAATCCGCGGTCATGCCGTCCATCGACTCGACCGCGCGAATCGCAATCACGCTTTCGTAGCTGCGCCCGTCGCCCATCACGCCCACAGTCTTGAGCGGCAGCAGCACGGCGAACGCCTGCCATAGTTTGAGTCCGAAACCCGCCGCCGCCGTTTCTTGCATCACGATCGCGTCCGCGCGCCGCAGCAAATCGAGCCGCTCGCGCGTGACCTCGCCGACGATTCGCACTGCCAGCCCAGGGCCGGGGAACGGCTCCCGCTCGACGACTTCCGCCGCCAGCCCGAGCCGCCGGCCCACTTCGCGCACTTCATCCTTGAACAACTCGCGCAACGGTTCGACCAGCTCCAGCCGCATCCGTTCCGGCAATCCGCCGACGTTATGATGGCTCTTGATCACCGCCGACGGTCCCTTGAACGAGACCGATTCGATCACGTCCGGGTAGAGCGTTCCCTGGCCGAGAAATTTTGCGCCCTGAACGACTTCCTCGGATTCAAACACGTCGATGAAAGTATGTCCGATGATGCGGCGCTTTTGCTCGGGGTCGAGCACGCCCGCCAGTCGCGACAGAAAAAGATCGGACGCATCTGTAAGCTTGAGATCGATCCCGAGCTGGCGCGCGAACGTATTCTCCATCCGCTCGCGCTCGCCCGCGCGCAGCAGGCCGGTATCGACGAACACGCAATGCAGCCGCGGGCCGATCGCACGATGAATCAGCGCCGCCGCCACGGAAGAATCGACGCCGCCCGACAGGCCCATCAGGACCTTGTCGATGGGCCCGACCTGCTTGCGAATCTCCGCGAGTTTCGTCTCGACAAAATTCGCCATCGTCCAATCGCCGCGCTCGCCGCAGATTTTCAGCACGAAGTTGCGGAGCACCTGCGTGCCGCACGGTGTGTGCACGACCTCGGGATGAAACTGGATGCCGCGGACGCGCCCGTCGCGCGTTTTGAAGGCGGCGTACGGCGAGTTATCGCTGTGTGCGATCGCGCATAGCGTGCCTGGAATCGTCTCGACCCTGTCCCCGTGACTCATCCAGACGCGATGCTCCCGCCCGCTGAGCCCTTCGAACAGCACGTCGTCACCGTCTATCACCAGCGTTGCGGGTCCGTATTCGCGCTGTCGCGAGCCCACGCTGCGCGCCCCCATATGCTGCGCGATCACGTACAGGCCGTAGCAGATTCCGAGCACCGGACAGCCAAGATTGAGCACCTCGTCGGCGATATCCGGCGCATTCTGCTCGTAGAGACTGGCCGGTCCGCCGGAAAGAATTATCCCGCGTGGATTCATCGCGCGGATTTTTTCGGGCGCGAAGTTGAACGGATGGATTTCGCAATACACGTTGGCTTCGCGCACGCGGCGAGCGATTAGCTGCGTGTACTGGCTGCCGAAATCGAGAATCAGGATCACTGAATCCGCTCGACCATTGCTTGAAAGATCACGGAAATTGCCTTGCCACTGAAATATACCGGACCCAGTGCTGCGTACGAAACACCATCGCGCCGATGGTCCACAGCCGCAACCCTACGCGCGCGCGGGCTTGGTGCGCGGCGCGGGCCGGTTGCGAGGCTTGCCGCGCGGCCGTCCCGGCGGACTGCCTTGCACCCACGAGCGGCCGGTGCGCCGAAAATCGAGCCGGATCGGTGTGCCGACAAGTTCCAAGGACTTCCGAAATCGCGTTTCGATGAAGCGTATGTAATGCGCCGGGATGCCGTGTTCGACGTTGGTGAAGAATCGAAGCCGCGGCGGGGCGCTGCCGACCTGCGTCACGTACATCAGGTTCAATCGCCGCCTGTCCACCTGCGGCGGATCCATCGCTGCCGTCGCCTCGGCCAGTGTCCGATTCAGCCGCGAAGTCTGAAAGACCGCGCGCCACGAATCTCCGGCCTGGGTCGCAGCCGGGATGATTCCGTCCACGCCGTCGCCGGTGACCGCCGACGTGAACACCATCGTCGCATAGTCGAGGAACGGGTAGCGCTCGTGCGCGTCGCGGACGAAAGCCGCCACCTTGCGCCCCTGCTTCGCCGCGGCGTCCCATTTGTTGCACACGATCACCATCGCGCGATCGCTGCTGTCCACCAGTCGCGCCAGCCGCGCGTCCTGGTCGGTGATTCCCTCGCTCGCGTCGATCACCAGCAGCACGACGTTGGCGCGCCTGATCGTTTCGATCGCCCGGCCCACCGAATGATGCTCCAGCTCGCCTTCGACGCGCGGCGGCCTGCGTATACCTGCCGTGTCGATCAACAGCACATCGCGGCCCTGTGCGGAAAGCCGTACGTCCACCGGATCGCGCGTCGTGCCGGGGGTGTCGTCCACGATCGCGCGCTCGAATCCTGACAGGCGATTGAGGATCGACGACTTCCCCACGTTGGGGCGGCCAATCAGCGCGAGCCTCAAGTCAGGAGATGCGGCCACGGCGCCTTCGCGCTCCGGCAGCCGCGCGACGACCTGATCGAGAAGCTCATCGATTCCGCGTCCGTGCGCCGCCGAGATGAAAAACAACTCGTCGCCGCCGAGCGCGTAGAACTCAGCCGCCTCGGCCTCCTGTCCCGGCCGATCGATCTTGTTGACCGCCATGATCAGCGGGCATCCCGTCTCGCGTACCAGCGCGAGCGCCTCGGCGTCGGCCTCGCTCAGCCCGCCCTTGCCATCGAGGATGAACACCACGACGTCGGCCACCCCCACCGCGGCCAGCGCCTCGCCGACAATACGTTCGGTCATCCGCTCATGCCCGCCAAGCTCCAAGCCGCCGCTATCGACCACAACAAATTCGCGGTCGCCGTGCTTCGCGCGAGCGAAATTAAGGTCGCGCGTAGTGCCGGGAATCGCGCTGGTAATCGCGCGCCCGCCCCTGGTGATTCGATTGAACAACGTGGACTTGCCCGCGTTTGCGCGGCCAACCAGCACCACCGCCGGCGGACCTTCGGTCGCAATCCGCCGCGCCGACGGGCCCCCACCCTCGCGCGCGCTCGTCACAGTCCGAACTCCGCGAGCTTGCGCGGATCGCTCGTCCAATCGCGCTCGACTTTGACGATGATTTCCAAAAACACGTGCGCGCTGAAAATTTCCTCCAATTCGACGCGCGCCGCCGTGCCAATCTCCTTGAGCGTGCGCCCGCCCGCGCCAATCAGCATGCCTTTGTGCGACTCGCGATCGACAACCACCGTCGCGCCGATCCGCTTGAGCATCCGCTCCGCGTCGTCTTCGAACTTCTCGACCCTGACGGCGGTCGAGAACGGAATCTCCTGGCGCATCTTGAGAAAAATCTTCTCGCGAATGATTTCCTCGGCGATCATCCGTTCGGTCTGATCGGTGTACTCGTCGGGCGACATCAGCGCCGGGCTCACCGGGAGCATCCGCTTCAGAGTCAGCAACAGCTCGCCGATATTCTCGCCGCTCAGCGCGCTGACCGGGACGATCTCGGCGCCGGGGAATCCGCGGTTGATCGCCTCGATTAGCGGCAGCAATTGAGCGCGCGGGACGCGATCGACCTTGTTGATCGCAACGAGGGTCGGACGGCCCAGCGCGCGGATGTCAACCAGCACGGCGCGATCGCCGGGTTTCAGATGATCGCCTGCTTCGACCACGGCCAGAATGACTTCGCCCTCCGCGATCGCGCGCCGCGCGACCTGCACCATGCGCTGATTCAGCCGCTTCTTTGCCTCATGAAGTCCGGGCGTGTCGATCAGCAGGAGCTGCGCGTCGGCATCGCTGCGGATACCGAGAATTCGCCGGCGCGTGGTTTGCGGACGCGGTGTGACGATCGCGACCTTGTGCCCTACCAGCCGGTTCACCAGGGTCGATTTTCCGACGTTGGTGCGGCCGGCGACCGCCACGAATCCGGCGCGATGCTCACTCATGGCGCCCACCGCGCTCTTCTTCTATTCGATCCAGCGCGAGGCGCGCCGCCGCCTGCTCGCTCTGCTTCTTGCTGCCGCCTTCGGCCACGCCGAGGTCGCGGCCCGCGATTCTGATTCGGGTAGTAAAGCGCCTGGCGTGATCGGGGCCTCCGGTTGCGATCAGTTCGTAGACCGGCTGGGTGCGAAAATGGCGATGGGCGATTTCCTGCAATTCGGTTTTGTAATCGCGCTCCGCGGCCGGGCCGCCGATGTCGCCGGTGAACAGGCGCTCGACGACCTGCTGCGCGGGCGTGAGTCCGCCGTCGGTATAGATCGCGCCGACCACCGCCTCGAACGCGGCCGCAAGGATCGAGGTCTTCTCGCGCCCGCCGCTTTTTTCCTCGCCCTTCCCCAGCCGGATCATCTCGTTCAATTCAATCGCCTGCGCCTTGAGCGCCAGCGTGCGCGCGTTTACGATCGATGCACGCTGCTTGGACAGCGGGCCTTCTTTTGCGGTCGGAAACTTGCGCATCAGGAGGTCTGCGATCGCAAGATCGAGCACCGCGTCGCCGAGGAATTCCAGCCGCTCGTAATGGACGTCGCTGCCGACCGCGGCGCTCGGATGCGTCAGCGCGGTCTCCAGCAGATCCGCTCGCGCGAACGAATAACCCAGCACACGCTCGAGTTTGATGCGGGGACTTTCAGCCGGCCCTGCGGCAGGCGGTCTCGCCCGCCCACGGCCGAACAATCTCCCCAACCAGTTGGGCGCCTTCAACGCTTGCCGCCTCCACCTCGACTTCTCGATTTTTCAGTTCATCGGGCCCCTGCGTCGATACCCGCAGATAGTTGCGGCTGTAGCCCTGCAGCTCGCCGCTCGGCCCGCGTTCTTCAAGTAATACCTTAAGTTTTGCCCCGACGAAGCGCCGCGCGAATTCAGCGCGCTTGCACTCGCCCAGTGCGCGCATCAGAGCGGCTCGCCGCTTGATCTCCGCCGGCGTCACCATCCCGGAAAACTTCGCCGCGGTGGTCCCCTCGCGGACTGAATACGGAAACACGTGAAAATACGCGAGCGGCATCGACTCGACGAAATTGAAGTACGACTCGAAATGCGCTCCGGTTTCACCGGGAAAGCCCACAATCAGGTCAGTGCCAATCGCAGCATCGGGCCACGCGCGTAAAACGCGCTCGACGCGATCGCGAAAATAGCCGCGCTGATAACGCCGGCGCATCCGCGCCAGAGTTTCGTCGTCGCCGGACTGCAGCGGCAGATGCAGATGCGGGCAGAATTTTGCGCTGCTCGAGATTATTTCCACGATACGGTCGCTCAATTCTTCGGGATCGAGCGAGCTTATCCGGACCCGCTCGAGGGGGCATCGCTCGGCAACCATCTCGAGCAAATCGGCGAGTTCGACCCGCGGCTCGAGATCCATCCCGTAGCCGCCGAGATGAACCCCGGTAAGAACGACTTCCTTGAAGCCGCGCGCATCAAGATCGTCGAGCGCCGCGATCACCCGGCGCGGCTCGACGCTGCGAGAGGCGCCGCGCGAAAACGGCACGATGCAGAACGTGCAGAATTGATCGCATCCCTCCTGCAATTTCAAAAACGCGCGCGTATGACCGTCCAGCGTGACGGCGGCCAGTTCGATCGGCCCCTTTGCCTTGCGCAGATTCGTGACCATCACGCGCTCGCCCGCTCCCGAAGCCGCTGCGCGTTCGAGGTGGTCGAGCATCCCGAGTCCGACGACGGCATCGACCTCCGGCGCTTTCGCGAGCACACCGGGGTTCGCCTGCGCCAGGCATCCGGTCATTATCACGCGGGCATTGGGGTTGAGCCGCCGCGCGCGCCTTGCGATACGCAGGCTTTCCGCGTCGGCGCGATCGGTGATGGTGCAGGTGTTGACGATATAGACGTCGGCTTGTTCGGTGAAGTCGCGGCGTTCCATCCCGCGCGCGCTCAGGCGCGACTCGATGATCGCCGAATCGTACTGATTGACCTTGCATCCGAGCGTTGCGATCGCGAAGCGGGTTGCCATAGTCAGCTCGCCTGCTCTGGCGCGATCGCCCGTTCGATAAATCCGCCGCCGAGCACTTCGTCGCCGCGGTAAAAAACGCACGCCTGTCCCGGTGTCACTGCGGGACCGGCCGAGGCGAAGCGAATCTCCGCGCGGCGGCCTGAGTCGAGGCGCATCGTTGCCGCGATCGCGCGATGCCGATAGCGAATCTTCACCTCGACGCTCAGCTCGCGCCCCGACGCAATGGAATTATCGACCAGGCTGACTCGATTCGCGATTAGGCCCGGAGAATCGAGTTCCTCGCGCCGCCCGGCGACGACCTCGCCCGACTCGGCCCGAATCTCGCGTACGTACAGGCGCTCGCCGCCGGCGACACCGAGGCCGCGGCGCTGTCCGACCGTGAATCGATGCACGCCGGAGTGAGCGGCCAGGCGTCTTCCGTCGCGGTCGATAACCAGGCCGGGGCGGAGTTGGGTGGGATCGCTTTGCCGCTCGACAAAACTGGCGTAGTCGCCGTCGGGCACGAAGCAGATTTCCTGGCTCTCCGGCTTGTCGGCGGTGGCAAGGCCCAAAGCGCGGGCGCGGGCGCGAACTTCGGTTTTGGTCATCGCACCAAGCGGAAAAATCGTTCGCGAGAGCTCGTCCTGCCCCAGCGTGAACAGAAAATACGACTGATCCTTGGAGTCGTCGGCGGCGCGCAGCAGATGAAATCGGCGGTCGGCGCCCGGCACTATCCGGGCGTAATGTCCGGTCGCCACGTAATCGGCCGCAAGCGCGCGGGCGCGGCTCCACAAGCGATCGAATTTGATCTCGCGATTGCACATCACGCACGGATTCGGCGTGGACCCGGCCAGATATTCCGAGACGAAGTTATCGACCACGCGCGCGGCGAAGTCGGCGCGCAAATCAATCACGTAGAACGGAAAGTCCATCCGCTCCGCCACCCGGCGCGCATCTTCGAAGTCGTCATGCGAGCAGCAGGTGCCGCGGCGCTTCGCGATTGGCACCGCCGGCTCGGGCGCAAGCCGCATCGCCACGCCGACCACGTCGTAGCCATCCTCGCGCAGCATCGCCGCCGCGACGGAACTGTCCACCCCGCCCGACATCGCGACCAGTACTCGCGGCCTCATCGTGCGCCAGCCTCCGACAGAGGTTCGGCGGCCTCGACGCGCCGCCACAGGTGCGGGATGAGCGCGGCGACGGTTTCGATTTCCGGTGCAGTGTTGTTCCAGCCGAGGCTGATTCTGAGCGAGCTGCGCGCATCGGCAACGCTGCGGCCCATCGCGCGCAACACGTGCGACGGCTCGACGGCTCCGGCGGCGCACGCCGAGCCCATCGAAACTTCGATGCCTTCGAGATCGAGCGCAATCAGCATGCTCTCGCCAAGCACGCCCGGAAACGTGAGGTTGAGCGTATTGGGAAGCCGGCCAACAATCGGGCCGTTCAAGCGAAGACCGGGAATCGCCTCGCGCAGACGCGCCAGCAGCGACGCGGCGAGCGAACCGATTCGAACCGACTCCGCCGCCATCGCATCGATCGCGGCCTCGGCGGCCGCGCCGAAAGACACTGCGCCAAGCAGATTGGGCGTGCCCGCGCGCATGCCGCTTTCATGCGGCCCGCCAAAAACGATCGGCGCCAGGCGCGCAAAGTCGCGGACGTACAAAGCGCCAACTCCCGCAAAGGCCCCAAGCTTGTGGCCGCTGAGCGTCAGCAGATCGCATCCCAGCACCGCGACATCGACCGGAATTCGGCCGACCGCCTGCGCCGCATCGATGTGAAACAACGCACCGGAGTCGGCGCACCCGGACGCGAGCGGAGCGAGATCCTGAATCGTCCCGACTTCGGAGTTCGCCAGGCCGAGCGTGACGAGCGCCGTCTCGCTATCGAGCACGGCGAGCACGCACCCGGCATCGACTCGTCCGTCGGAGTCGGGCGTGACCGGCACCACGTCAAAGCCACGGCGCTCGAGTTCCGCAATCGGAGCGAGGATCGATGAATGCTCGATCCGGGATGAAATAATTTTACGGCGTCGAGCGGCCGCGGCGATCGCGCCGAAGATGGCAAGATTGTTCGACTCGGTGCCGCCGCTGGTAAACACGATCTGGCGCGGCTGGGCGCCGACGATCGACGCGACCTGCGCGCGCGCAAGCTCGAGCATCCGGCGCGAACGCTGGCCCGCGCGATGCACCGACGAGGGATTCCCACCCATGTCGGTCAGCAGGCGTGAGACCGCGGCGGCGGCCTCGACGCGAACCGGAGCGCCCGCATTATGATCGAGATAAATCGGCATGAAAGGTTTTGCTCGCCACCAGTGCGGCGATTGGCGATTAGCTTATCTTACGCCGATCGGAGGAAAAAGACGGGGGTTCTCCGCGCGACGCAGACAGCATCGCGCGCGAACCTAATCGTGGTTGGCGCGGGTGTGGCCCGATGCTCGCGCCTGCGTCAGGCCTTCGGATGGGCGGCGTGACCACTGTCCGCGGCCCTGGAAGATCGTGGACGCGCGCCGTTGTGCTTGCCCGCCGCCTTCGCGCGCGGCTTCACGTTGTCCTTGTGCAGCTTGTATTCGACCGAGTCAACCAGCGCTTGCCAGCTCGCCTCGACGACGTTGCTCGACAATCCAACCGTGCCCCATCGGCGCTTGCCGTCGGTCGATTCGATCAGCACGCGGACGCGCGCCTCGGTACCGGCGCCGTTGTCGAGCACGCGGACTTTGTAATCGACCAACTGCATCGCCTCGAGATTGGGATAGTACGGCAGCAACGCTTGACGCAGCGCGGAATCGAGCGCGTTGACGGGGCCGTTGCCGATGGCGGAATTGCGCGTGCGCACGCCGTCGGGTCCTTCGATCACGATCACCGCCTCGCTGAAAGGCGCGCGGTCCTCATGCCATTTGTCGTCGAAGACGCGGAAACTGACGAAGTTGAAATGTTCCTTGGCCAGGCCGAGCGTGCGCAGCATCAGCAACTCGAACGAAGCGTCGGCCCCGTCGAAGGTGTAGCCCGCACCCTCGAGCCGCTTGAGTTCGTCGAGCAATACGCCGATCTTGTCGTTCGCCGTATCGAGCTCGAGTCCGAATTCTTTGGCCTTGTACACGATATTGGCGCGGCCCGAGAGCTCGGAGAGCAGCACGCGGCGATCGTTGCCGAGGAGTGCGGGATCGACGTGCTCATAGGTCGCGGTGTTGCGCTGGATTCCCGATACGTGCAGCCCACCCTTGTGCGCGAAGGCGCTGCGGCCGACGTACGGCTGGCGCGCAAACGGCGTGAGGTTGGCGAGCTCGTAGACCAGGGTCGAAACCTCGCGCATCAGCTTGAGCTTGGCCGGGGGCACGCAATGGTAGCCGAGCTTGATCTGCAAGTTGGCGATTATCGAGACCAGGTTCGCGTTGCCGCATCGCTCGCCGAAGCCGTTGATCGTGCCCTGCACCTGCACCGCGCCGGCATGCACGCCGGCAAGGGTGTTCGCGACCGCGACTTCCGAGTCGTTATGACAGTGAATTCCGATCGGGCAATTGACCGCGGCGCGAGCGGCGGTTACCGCGGCTTCGATTTCACCGGGCAGGCGTCCGCCGTTGGTGTCGCACAGCGCGATCAGCGTGACGCCGGCGTCGTCAACGGCTTTCAGGCACGCAAGCGCGTACTCGGGATTGTGAAAATAGCCGTCGAAGAAATGTTCGGCGTCGAAAATCGCCTCGTCGAAGTTCTTTTTCAGAAACGCGATCGTGTCGTTGAGAATTTCGAGATTTTCGTTGAGCGGAATTCGCAGCGCCTCGCGGACGTGCATGTCCCAGGTCTTGCCGACCACGGTCGCGACCGGAGCCCCGGTGCGCAGGATCAATTGCAGATTGCGATCGGCCGCGGCGCGAACTCCGGAACGGCGGGTCGAGCCGAAGGCCGCGATTTTGGAGTGGCGAATTTTGATCTTCTTGATCTCTTTGAAGAACGCCGCGTCGCGATCGTTCGAGCCCGGCCATCCACCCTCGATGTAATCGAAACCGAGATCGTCGAGGCGCTGAGCAATCGTGACCTTGTCCTCGACCGTCAGCGAGATGTCTTCGGACTGGCATCCGTCGCGCAAAGTCGTGTCGTAGACCTGGATATGTTTTGCATCCGCCATCGGACTCAAACTGTCTCCCGCGGCGCGGCGTTCGAGCCGGCGTCGCCGTTGACAAACGCGTCGTGCAGCGCACGCATCGCTAGTTCCCCGTATTTCGAATTGACCACGACCGAGAGCTTAATTTCCGAGGTCGAAATCATCTCGATATTGATCCGTTCCGCCGCCAGCACCTGGAACATCGTGGCGGCGACGCCGGCGTGCGTGCGCATTCCAACTCCGACCACCGAAACCTTGGCGACCTGATCGTCATGCCGCACGCCCGGCGCGCCGATTTCGGCGGCCGTACGGGTAACGATTTCGAGCGCGCGGGCAAGGTCTTCGCGGCCGACGGTGAACGTCAGGTCGGTGCGGCCGTCGGCGCTGGCGTTCTGGATAATCATGTCCACGACAATTCCCGCGTCGGCGATCGGGCCGAAAATCTTCGCGGCCAGACCGGGCCGATCCTCGACGCCGGCGATCGTGATCTTGCTTTGATTCTGGTCAAGCGTTACGCCCGAAACGAGCACGTCCTCCATCGATAAATCCTCTTGTCCGACCCACGTCCCCTCGGCTTCACGGAAGCTGGAGCGGACGACGAGCGGCACGTTGTAACGTCGGGCCAGTTCAACCGAACGGGTTTGCAGGACCTTGGCCCCGAGTCCCGCCATCTCGAGCATCTCATCGTACGAGATGCGGCCGAGTTTTTTTGCTTTGGGACAAACGTTGGGATCAGCGGTATAGACGCCGTCCACGTCGGTGTAGATTTCACACGCGTCGGCCTTGAGAACCGCTGCCAGAGCCACCGCGGTAAGATCCGACGCGCCGCGGCCAAGCGTCGTGATATCGCCAATGGGGTTGACGCCCTGGTAGCCGGCAACGACGACGATCTGGCCGTCGTCGAGAGCGCGCATCACGCGGTCACATTGCACGGACTTGATTCGTGCACGGCCGTAATTCGAGTCGGTGGTCAAGTTCATTTGAAAAGCCAGAAATGAAACCGTCGGATGGCCCATCGACTGGAGCCGGATCGCGAGCAGCGCAGCCGAGACCTGCTCTCCGGTAGCGACCAGCACGTCAGTCTCGCGCGGGCTGGGCCTATCACTCAATTCGGAGGCCAGCTTGAACAAGCGATTGGTCTCGCCCGCCATCGCCGAGACCACTACGACGATTCGATTACCGGCGTCGCGCGACCTGACGACGCGATCGGCGACCGCCTTGATTCGCTCGATCGAACCGACCGAAGTTCCACCATATTTTTGAACGACCAATCCCAACGCGATGACCCTATCCGCCCTGGAAAAAGGGGGAATTGAGTATTATGTGCGGAAAATGGGCCTCAAACCAGCCCCCTCGCGCAGCGGGGTGGTGCGGCTTCGCGCCCTCAGGCGAAGCGGCGCTTCAACTTGGAAATGATTTGTGCGTGGCGGGAGTCTACCGCGCTGAATTCGATCCGGCGCATGTTCGCACCGGCGTAACTGATCCGGACTGCCAGGTACTCCATCTCCGCACCCCCGCGCAGACGCTCGAACCATTCGACGGCTGCGACACCTTCGGAAAACAAATATTCGCGAAGGCCCAGGTCGTCGAGTGTGGCCTCTTCGAGGCGATACAGATCTATATGATAGAGCGGGAAGCGCCCGTGATGCTCCTGAATCATCGTGAAGGTGGGGCTCAGGATGTCCTCTTCGCGCAGGCTTAGTCCGCGCGCGAGGCCTTTGATAAAGCAGGTCTTGCCCGCGCCGAGATCGCCAATCAGGCCGAGCAGTTCCCCTCCTTCGAGAAGCGAGGCCAGCCGCCGCCCCCACGATTTGGTCTCGTGCGGCGAGCGGCTCTCGATCACCATCGTGACCACACTCGCGCCCAATTGCTCCGATTCTGCACCGGCATTAGCCATCGCGATTACTCACTCATCACTATACTGCAACTACTGAGTCAGCGCTTCCAGTGCCGCCGGCAGCTCGTCAATGAGGTCGCCAGCGATATAGCCAACGCGCCCCATCCGCGCCGCGACGCGATCCGCCGCGTAGCCGTGGAGAAAAACGCCGAGCGCGAGCGCGTCGATCGGACGCATCTTTTGCCCCAGCATCGCGCCGACGATTCCCGAGAGCGCGTCACCGATGCCAGGCGTGCCCATCCCGGGATTGCCGGTCGAGTTGATATAGACCTCGCCGTCGGGAGAGGCGATAACGGAACCCGCGCCCTTTATCAGCACGGACGCTCCGGTTCGTTCCGCCAGATTGCGCGCGGCAGACACGCGATCGTCGTTGATGGTCGCCGGGGTCACGCCGAGCAGGCGCGCGGCTTCTCCGGGATGAGGCGTCAGCACCACCGGGCCGCGCGCACGCCTTAAAGCTTCGCAACCGATCGCGGCCAGCGCGTTGAGTCCGTCGGCATCGATCAGCATCGGACGCTCGCGCTCGGATGCATCTGAGATTAGCCATTCCACGAGGCGCCTGGTGTCATCGCTGACGCCCATTCCCGGTCCCACGATCAACGCGTTCATCCCGTCGATTATCATCTTCAACGCGTCGGGCGCGTGAGCGCCGTCAAAATGGCCGTCGCGATCGGCGATCGGCTCGGTCATCAGCTCGGCCTGCCCCGCCGCGACGATTGGCTGGATCGACTCGGGGACCGCCGCCGTAACGAGGCCGGCGCCGGCTCTCAAGGCGGCGCGCGAAGCGAGCAGGACGGCGCCGGACTTGCCGCGGCTGCCGGCGATTACCAGCGGATGTCCATACATTCCCTTGTGCGAATTCAGCGGCCGCACGCGAATCAAATGCCGCACGTCCCCGCGCTCGAGGAATCGGCCGCGGGGCGCTATCTCTTCAATCGCGCGCGCGGCGAAACCTATATCGACGATCCGCAACTCGCCGGATTGCCCGGCGCCCGGATATGAAACGTGGCCGAACTTCGCGAACCCGAATGTCACCGTGAGAGAGGCTCGGATCGCCGCGCCCATGACAGCGCCCGTGTCCGAGTTCACTCCCGACGCGATATCGACGGCGATTGCGGGCACTGTGAATGAATTAACAATCTCGATCGCGCGCCGCGGCCCGTCTTTCACCTCCGCGTTCAGGCCGGTGCCGAAAATCGCGTCGATAACGGCGCTCGGGCGCTTGCTCAGCGCGGCTTCGAGGCTGGACTCTCCCGATGCCTCGATCGCCTTGCCGCCGGATGCGCGGAAGTCCGCATACGCGCGCGCCGCATCGCCCTTCAAGCCCGCCGCGCGACCGAGCAGAACCGCTCGCACGCCGAAGCCGTCCTGAATCAGCCGCCTTGCCGCAACGAATCCGTCGCCGCCGTTGTTGCCCATCCCCGCCACGACGAGCACATCGGTGGCCGCGCCGGGGAAGCGATCGACCAGCGCATCGGTAACAGCTTCGCCCGCGCGCGTCATCAGCAAGTAGGACGAAATTCCGTACTTTTCCTGGCTGATGCGATCGAGTTCGCGGCTTTGGGCGGCGTTGAGCAAAATCATCGTCGGCAATCCTGCGGGAAATATTACACCATGCGCGGGAGGCGGAATGCCGGCGGCAGTGAAAAACTGGACTGGCGCGCTGGCTCTGGTAGCCTCGGAATTGAAATGATTCGCCTCAGCGTCAACGTCAACAAAATCGCAACGCTTCGAAATGCGCGCGGCGGAAAAATCCCCGACGTAGTCGAGGCGTCGCGCACCTGTATCGCCGCCGGATGCCACGGCATCACGGTCCATCCCCGTCCCGACGCGCGGCATATCACGTTTCAGGATGTGCTCGATCTCGCCGCGATGCTGACGGTCGAGTTCAATATCGAAGGATACCCGGGCGCGGAGTTTCTTGACCTCGTGACCCGCGTCAGGCCGACCCAGGTGACACTCGTGCCCGACCCGCCCGGCGTGCTGACGTCGAATGCGGGATGGAACCTGACGAGCGGCGCGGCGGATTGGCTTGGCGAGGTGCTCGCGCGGCTGGGCAAGGCGGGAATCCGCACGAGTCTTTTCCTCGATACCGACGCCCGGCAGATCAGGCGCGCACGAGAACTCGGTGCGGACCGAATCGAGCTGTTCACCGGGCCTTATGCGAATTCATTCGGCACGCTGGCCGGGCAAGACATTCTCGCGGCGCATCGCGAGGCCGCGCACCTGGCGCGGGAAATCGGACTGGGCGTGAATGCGGGCCACGATCTCGATCTCAAGAATATTCCGGCCTATGCCAAAGCGGTCAAAGGCTTGCAGGAAGTCTCCATCGGCCACGCGCTGATCTCCGACGCGCTCTACATGGGCCTGACGCGCACGGTGAAAGCGTACCTCAAAGCTCTGGGCTCGAAGCCGCTCAGCGCGAAGCGCACGCGCACGAAGGGCAATTAAATGTGAAACCCTCCCCGGGTTTCCGCAGGGGTGACCCCTGCACCCAGTGTTAAGGCCGCCCGCCGTTGGCGGGCGCAGCCCATGCTAACGTCTTAATACTGGCCTCCCGTGCCAACGGGTCTTAATACTGGCCAGCCGTGCCAACGGCCAGGAGTAACCCCTGCACCTTAGTGAGGAAGAAACAAAGATGCGGACTGACGCCCTGTTAGAAGGGGTAAGGGGGAAAAGTAGAGTGCGCGAAGCGGAATTGATCGGTTATGGGGGGGCGGCGTACTTCTGGATCGCGGCGGCGATTTCCTGGGCGAGCGCTTTGATCTGAACCCCGTCCTCGCCTTCGACCATCACGCGCGCGAGCATCTCGGTCCCGGAATATCGCACCAGCAGCCGGCCGGCGCCCGCCAGGCGCCGTTCGGCGTCGGCGATGATTCGTTGCACGTCGGGCATCTCGGCCAGCGGCATGCGATGCCGGACGCGCACGTTTTCCAGAACTTGCGGCACGCGGCGCATCGCGCGCAGTTCGCCGAGCGTCCGCCCACTCTCGGCAAGCTGCGCGAGGACCATCAGCGCGCTGATCAGGCCGTCGCCGGTGGTCGAGTAATCCATGAAGATCACGTGGCCCGACTGTTCGCCGCCGAGGTTGTACGAGTTCAGCCGCATCTCGCGCGCGACCGCGGGGTCGCCGACCTCGGTGCGGATGAGCCGCACGCCCGCGTCGCGAAGCGCGAGCTCGAGTCCGAAGTTGCTCAACACGGTTGCGACCACGACGTTGTGGCTCAGCCGACCCTGGGCGGCGAGCTTGCGGCCCAGCAGCGCCATCATGTCGTCGCCGTCGAAGACTTCGCCGCGCTCGTCGATCAGCATCACGCGATCGCCGTCGCCGTCGAGCGCTATGCCGACGTTGGCGTGCTCGCGCAGAACGGTCTCGCGGATCGCGTCGAGATGGGTCGCGCCGCAATTCAGATTGATGTTGGTGCCGTTGGGCTCGGCCGCGATCGCCACAACCTCGGCGCCCAGTTCCTCCAGCGCCTCGGGGCCGACCTTGTAGGCCGCGCCGTTGGCGCAATCGATGGCGACCTTCAACCCGTCGAATGCGACCGAGCGCGGCAGGCACGACTTGAGAAATACGAGGTAACGGCCGAGCGCGTCGTCGATGCGCGCCGCCTTGCCGATATCGTCCGCGCGCGCGCGATGCATCCCGACCTCAGCTTCGTCGAACACCAGCGCTTCGATTCGCTGCTCGGTTTCGTCGTCGAGCTTGAATCCTTCGCCCGAAAAAAACTTGATGCCGTTGTCCTGGAAGGGATTGTGCGAGGCCGATATGACCACGCCCGCGTCGGCGCGCATGCTGCGGGTCAGGAACGCGATCGCAGGGGTAGGGAGAGGACCGACCAGCCACACGTCCACGCCCATCGAGCAGATGCCGGACTCGATCGCGGTCTCGATCATGTAGCCCGAGAGGCGGGTATCCTTGCCGATGAGAATTCTGCGATGACGACCGGTGGAATTGCGGAACACATGGGCGAGCGCGCGGCCGAGCTTCAGCGCGGTCTCGGAGGTAATCGGCTCTTGATTGGCGACTCCGCGGACGCCGTCGGTGCCGAACAGTTTACGATGGATGTTCATCGGCAGTAGTTGTCAGCTTCTCATGATACATCCGCAGTCTAACCTTGTCGGGCGACTGGCGCACCAACTGCATTCCGTCGGGCAGTGTCACTTGCAGCGGCAATTCGTGCGAGCCGGGCGCGACGCCCTTGGCCTCAACGTAGGCCAGCCCCTTGGGCGCGAGGCCCGCGAGCTTGAGCGCGGGCCCGCGAATCGTCAGCGTGGCCTGCCTGGGTTCGATTCGGTACTTGAAATTGCTGTCCTTGACTTCCACCTCGACCGCGCGAAACTCACGGTCGGCAATCGCCTCGGCTACATTGACCCGCGCGTCGACGTGACCGGTAGAGAATCCCAAGGCCGGATTGGGTGGCGCGATATCAACCGAGCGGCGGGTATCCGAGGTGAGTCCCTTCAAGTCGAAGGGTTCCGTGCTGACCGAGGTAAGCGGCGCGACGAAACGGCTGGGCCCGGCGATGGTGACGGTTGGCGGGGTAATATCGATCGAGGTAATCGTGTAGCCCGGCTCGACCTTGCCCTGAACGGCCAGATGGACCGGCACGTCGCGGGTAAGCAGGCGATCGATATCAAGCGACAATTGATCGGGCGAGATGCTGGTTACGGCGGTATTTCGTTCCACGTTGAACATCGCGGGATAGATCTTGAACTCGGATTGTCCCGCCGCAACGCCGCGCAGATCGATCTTGAGCGTGAGCCGCTCGGGATCCATCAGCGAGAGCAGGCTGCGCGGACCGGTGACTTCGATTTTTACGAACTCGGGCGGATTGTTCACGATCACCATCCCCGGCGGCAGCGAGCCATAGGTGATAGGCACCGTGAGCGGCGCCCATGAGTGCTGCTCGGCGGTGTTGACGAAGATCCACAATCCGATCGCGAGCGTCACCGCGAATATGCGCAGCCCGATGTCGCCGCCGCGAAGCCGCCGCGCGCCACTGACTGCGAACATATGTTTGAAGTCGCCCAGCCTCATCATGCGTCGTCCGGTCGTCGTGTTGGCTGCGCGCCCCTAAGCCGGCAGCTTCCTCAGTGTGGACAGGACCTCGGTGGGTTGCAGCCCACTGCTCAGCACGCCACCGCGGGCAAGGGAAATCGCTCCGCTCTCCTCGGACACAACCAGCACAACCGCGTCGGTGTCCTCGCTCATTCCAATCGCCGCACGATGACGCGTGCCCAGCGACAGGCTTACGTTGGAGTTCTGCGACAACGGCAGCAGGCACGCCGCCGCGAGTACGCGGTCGCCGTTTATGATCACGGCGCCATCATGCAGCGGAGAGCCGTTCATGAAAATAGTTTCGAGCAGCTCGGGCGAGACCCTGGCGTCAACGATTCTTCCACTTTCGACGAACTCACCCAGCCCATCGTCCTGTTCGATCACTATCAGCGCGCCGACTCGACGCGCCGAAAGCCACGCCGCCGCGGTTGCGATTTCCTCCGCGGGCGTGACCGCCGCGGCGCCGCGGCCGAGGAAGGATTGCGCACCGACGCGCGTCAGCGCGCGCCGAATGTCTGCCTGGAAGATCACCACCAGGATCACAAACAACGAACCAAGGAAGTTGTTCAAGAGCCAGTTGAGCGTGAACAGTCCGAGCACCTGCGACGCCACGAACGCGCCGCCCACGATCACCATCCCGACCACCATCTGCATCGTGCGCGTGCCGCGGATCAGAAGCGCGATCCGGTAGATCACGTAGGCCACGATCAAGACGTCAACGAAATCCTGCCATCGCGGCTGCGGTATCATGGGTATGTAGTTATGCATTGTGCCTGAACCGCCGATCTCGTCGGGCCATCGCCGCGGCCATCCGGACCACGGCGACGGCCGCGCCTGCGTCGTGCACGCGCACGATCGACGCGCCAGCCGCCACGGCCAGCGCGTTGGCAGCCGCCGTGCCGAATTCCAGCTCCCGCTCGCCGGCACCGGAAATCCGCGCCACAAAGCTCTTGCGCGACGCTCCCACCAATACGGGATAGCCGAGCGCACAGAGGTCGGGCAAGGCGGCCAGCAATTTCAGATTATGCTGGGCCGTCTTGGCGAAGCCCAGTCCCGGGTCGACGATGATTCGCGAGCGCACAACTCCCGCGCCGGCGGCGAATCGCGCGCGCGCATCCAGGTATGCGAGGACCTCGCGCACCACGTCGCGGTAACGTGCGAACTCGATATGATTGGCGAGGCCGCCGCGCATATGCATCAGCACCACCGCGCACTTCGTTCGCGCCGCAAGGGGCGCCATTTCGCAGTCGTGCTCGAGCGCCGTGATATCGTTGATTATCGCCGCGCCCGACTCGAGCGCGACGCGCGCGACTTCCGCCCGCCGCGTGTCGATCGAGATTGGCACGCCGAGCCGCTTGCTCAAGCGCGCGAGCACCGGCCTCACTCGCGCGAGCTCGACCTCGACCGGGACCTCCGACGCGCCCGCGGGACGCGAGGATTCACCGCCCACGTCGATGAGGTCGGCGCCGGCGGCTTCCATCGCAAGCGCGTGCTCGACGGCGCGGTCCGCATCCAGGTATCTGCCGCCATCGGAGAAGGAGTCGGGCGTGACGTTGAGCACGCCCATCACCGCGGGGAACTTGATTACGCGACCGTCGTAAAGCTTGAGATATGGGGATTCGGGCGCCCGCTCGCGCAAGGCTCGATCACTGGATGACTTGGGTTTAATCCGCGAGCGTCGCATCGCACCGGCCCCACTTCCCCCTCACCCACGCGGCAACCGACTCGCCGTAGCGAATCGAGTCAATCAAAGCGCCGCGACCACGCCGGCGAAGACGACTACACGAGAACCGGTTTCGGCGGGAGTCCGGGCACCGGGCTTTCGTTTTCGTTGTCGACGCGCTTTTCCTTGCCCGGTTCCGCGCCTGGACGCGGCGGAAAATCGTTGCGCACGGCGGCCGGCGACGGCGGCAGCTCGCGCCCTTCGCGGAACGCCGTCACCATCGCCTCGACTTCGCTACCGTCGAGTATTTCCTTCTCGAGCAGCCGCGCGGCGATCGCATGGAGCAACGGCAGATGATCCGACAGGAGCTGGCGCGCCTTCTGATACGAGTCGTCGATGATACGACGCACTTCGCGATCGATCTCGAGCGCGGTTTGCTCGGAGTAATCCTTATGATGCGAGATGTCGCGGCCGAGAAAGATCTGTTCCTCGCGCCGGCCGAACGTCATCGGGCCAAGCTCCTTGCTCATGCCCCATTCGCAGACCATTTTGCGCGCGAGCTCGGTCGCTTTTTCGATATCGTTGCCCGCGCCGGTCGTCATCTGACCGAACACGAGTTCTTCCGCGGTGCGCCCGCCGAACATGACCGCCAATCGCGTCACCAGGTAGTCGCGGGGATACGTGTAGCGATCGTCCAGCGGCAATTGCTGCGTCACGCCAAGCGCCATTCCGCGCGGGATAATCGTAACCTTGTGGACCGGATCCGCGCCGGGCTGAAGCATCGCGACGAGCGCGTGCCCGCCTTCATGATAAGCGATTATCTTGCGCTCCGAGCCCGACATCACCATCGAGCGCCGTTCCGCGCCCATCATGACCTTGTCCTTGGCCAGCTCGAAGTCCGACATCTCGACCTTGTCCTTGTTGCGGCGCGCCGCCAGCAGCGCGGCCTCGTTGACCAGGTTTTCGAGGTCGGCACCCGCGAAGCCCGGGGTCGAACGCGCGAGCTTGGTCCCATCGACGTCGTCGGAGAGCGGCACCTTGCGCGTGTGGACCTTCAGGATGCCCTCGCGCCCTTTAACGTCGGGCAGAGGCACCACCACGCGGCGATCGAAGCGGCCCGGGCGCAGCAACGCCGGGTCGAGCACGTCGGGGCGATTGGTCGCCGCCACCAGGATGACGCCCTCGTTGGCCTCGAACCCGTCCATCTCGACCAGCAACTGATTGAGCGTCTGTTCCCGTTCATCGTGACCGCCGCCAAGCCCGGCCCCGCGATGACGTCCCACCGCGTCGATCTCGTCGATGAAAATGATACACGGCGCATGCTTCTTGCCTTGCACGAACAGGTCGCGCACGCGCGAGGCGCCAACGCCAACGAACATCTCGACAAAGTCCGATCCCGAGATCGAAAAGAACGGCACGCCCGCTTCGCCGGCGATCGCCCGCGCGAGCAGCGTCTTGCCGGTTCCCGGCGCCCCGACCAGCAGCACGCCCTTGGGGATTCGGCCGCCCAGCCGCGTGAAGCGCTTGGGGTCGCGCAAAAATTGAATTATCTCTTCTAATTCGTCTTTCGCCTCGTCGATGCCCGCTACGTCGGCGAAGGTGACTTTGTGGGTATTCTCAGTCAGCAGCTTGGCGCGGCTCTTGCCGAACGACATCGCCTTGCCGCCGCCGATTTGCATCTGGCGCATGAAGAAAATCCATACCGCCGCCAGCACTATAAAGGGGAGCCCCTGCACCAGCGCAATTTCCCACCACGGATCGCCTTCGACCGGCTTGGCGGCGATCTTGACGCCCTTTTCGCGCAGCGTCTTGACCAAGTCGGGATCTTCGGGCGCGTAGGTCTTGAAATGCTCCCCGCTGGTCGTGTCGCCCTTGATTAGATTTCCTTGAATCGTCGCCTCGGCGACTTGGTTCTTCTCAACCTGGTTAAGGAAGTCCGAGAAAATTATTTCGGGTTCTTTGGGCTGTTGCCTGCTGAAGATATTGAACAGCAGAAGGAACATCAGTCCAAGCACCAGCCACAGCGCAATACTGCGAGAAAACTGATTCATGCTATAAGGTAAAATATCACGCGCGTTGATCCGCACGCAACGTGGCAGGCGCTAAGCCGCGATTTCAGACGCCTCAACGCGCAGTATGGTTTCGGTGGTCCTGGTGACGAGCGCACAGTCCGCGCGCGCAAGCCCCGGCAGCCACGCGATTTCGCCGCCGACCGTGACGACCGGGAAGCGCTCCCGCCTGGCCCGTGGCAACTTGCGATCCACAAACACGTCATGGACCTTCCGCGTGCCACGCATCCCCATCGGATGCATCCTGTCGCCCTTGACAAAATTGCGCGCGACCAACCCCGCGTCCGCAATTTTCGCAGCATCGAACATCGCGACCAGCGAAACCCCAAACAAACTATCCGGCATCGACGCGTCAGCGGCGGCGCCGACCGCGGCCGGATTCGTCGAAGCCTCGAACCTAAAACCCGCCGCCTCGACTACTGTGATTCCATCCGCCGCAATCGCAACCGAGAATCCAGCGGCGGTACCGGCCGCGGCGCCCACTTTGCGCCGCGCCCGCGAATGAACCAGCCGAACCAGATTGTACTCGCGCTCGGCGCGCCAGCCGCCCGGAAGATCGATCGAGTCGCTCGGACCGCCTTCGAGTATCAGCTGGCGGACAGCCTCGACATGCGCGCGCGAAATTTTGCGCAATGACCCGATCCGCTGGGAGAGAAACAGCCGAATCGCAACCGCTTGCACCGCGCGATTCACCGCGCTGAATCCCGACACGTCGAGCGCGCCGCCGCGCCGGCGCATCGCGTCCAGTTCGCGCGCGGCAATCGCCGCGACGAGGTCGTCGAGCGAGCGCATCTCGGCCGCAACTTCCACCAGCCGCCCGCCAAGCCCCGGCGCGTACTCGCGCTCGAGCATCGGGAGCAGTTCGGCGCGAATCCGGTTGCGCAGAATGTCGCGCGACGAATTCGTCGAGTCTTCCACGAACGGAATCGCGCGCGCGTCCAGGTAGCCGCGAATGTCGGCGCGCGAAATCGACAGCATCGGACGAATCAACCGGCCCGGCCCGCGCTCGGCCATCGCCGCCATCCCGGCCGCCCCTGCGCCACGCATCAGGCGCATCAGAACGGTCTCGGCCTGGTCGTCGCGATGGTGCCCAAGGGCGACAAAGGCGGCTCCGATGCGGTCCGCAACGCGCCCAAGAAAATCGCGGCGAACCTCGCGCGCCCGCTCCTCCAAGTTCGCGCCAGAAATCGACGCGTCGAGTCCCTCGGCGCGTTCGACGATCAATTCGATCCCAAGTCGCGCGCACATAGCGCGCACGAATGCTTCGTCGCGATCGGACTCATCGCCTCGAATGCGATGGTTCAAATGCGCCGCCGCAATCCGGAGTCCCAAGCTCTCGCGAAGCTCAAGCAGCGCACAAGTCAATGCAACCGAATCTGCGCCGCCGGAAAGTCCGATCAGTATAGATGCGCCCCGACGCACCCCAGCCCGCGCAAGCGCCGCCTCGATCGCGCCAACTACGGTCTTTTCAGCATCCCGACCCATCGCGGATGAGGTTATCTCCGCCCGAGAACCGCATCAACGCGCCCTTGCCCCTCCTTCTCCATACCGCCTTCCCACATGGGGAAAGGTTAGGCGTTAGGTTAGCTCCGCATCGACCACCACTTTCCCGTGTCATATATGGACCCCGCCCGCGTGCAAGGGTGAGAAACGGCTGGGGGGAACTGGTTGCGGTCATATATCCGGCCTATTAGATGGGCGGCATAGGAAGCGGCCCTGGCCTTGATGGAAATCCGC
>Ga0316363_10000138_pt1 | contig 112296 bp, 81 predicted proteins | sample Sb_taG_3_FD_200459 | JGI IMG/M metagenome (GOLD analysis project Ga0316363, IMG submission 200459) | Peat soil microbial communities from Weissenstadt, Germany - Sb_50d_a_PC metaG (v2) (version 2) | ecosystem: Environmental > Terrestrial > Soil > Wetlands > Peat | place: Germany: Weissenstadt... | reverse complement strand
GGCCTGAGCTTCAACAAGCCGTTGCAGACGCTGGCACTGTGGACACGACTTCCGTGCGTGCTTGCTCATACAGCTGCATAATAGGAATTAGCAGCTGTAACGTGAATACTATCGTGAACGGGAACAATAATCTGATCCGAAGCGACGTCAGAGAGGATCATAATCGGACCTATGCGCTCAACCAAGAAGGCACCTGTAGGTAACCATACTCGCCTTGGTCGCCCCAATCCGGTTGGTGGGTGTCCGCTGACGGCTGCGCTGGCGGCGTTCGGCGGTAAATGGAAGCTGATTATCGTTTACTGGTTAGCGGAATCGCCGAAGCACTTCGCGGCTCTGCGGCAAGCTTTACCCGGCATTTCGCAGAAGGTTCTCTCTCAGCAACTCCGCGAGCTGGTCAGTGATGGGATTGTGAATCGACAACCGAAAGGCGCGATCCCGGCTCCGGTCGTGTATTCGCTGACCGAGTATGGGCGATCATTGTTGCCCTTGGTTGAGAATGTTCGCCAATGGGGCCGAGCCCATATTGAGCGTTTGACCACTCAGCCTGGCGCGCCCATAAAAGGCTCATGACCTGCGCCAGTTTCAAGCCAAGGGAGTTACTTTGGCCGGTTTTTTGTGCCAAGGTCCTTTCGATTACCTGCACAGTTCGGTGCCCAAGCCCCGCCAATCCTCACACCTTAAGGAGTCGGCAGGCATCCGCGTAGCCTGGGGCTGGATAGCCATACTCGCTCGCGGTGACTCGGGCCAAGGCCACCAATTGTCGCCAGCGGAAGGCAGGACGTGTTGTCGCAAACTCCTCAGAGACGGTGCGGTAGTACTTCTCCGCGTGCAAGGCCCCATCCTCGCTGACGGCAAACTTCAGCAGCAGGTCGAAAACAGGCCGCGACGGGTGGCCAAGCTCACCGTAACGGTAGGTCACGGCACAGGCGCGGACCTGGTCCTTTCCCTTGATTGCCGTTTCGAGTTCAGCCAGCAGCGCAGCCGCGTCTGAAACCTTAACCGCCTCCAAATGCTCGGGCCACGGATAGGGTTTCTGGGCGGCGGAGCCTGCTTGCCCGGCTGTGTGGAAGCCCGCCACGATGAGGCTGGCGACGGTGTTACGGTGGTCGCTGATACGAGCGATATTTCGCCAGGCGTTGGCCGAGTCCGAGGCATGCACGCCCACGGAAGCGCCGTGAACGCTGCCCACTGGCTTTTGCTGTTCGGCCCTGGTGCGGCCAGGATCGCGCAAGACGAGGCGGTTTGCAGCCAGCGAAATCGCCTCGCCGATGTCGGTAGGCGCGGTCCCCTCCGCGAGGGCTGCCGCGACTGCCTCGGCCGCTTGCTCCCGGCTGCTCGTATAAATCGCCTGACATATCTTTTCGACCCAGGCGTCGTCACCCTTTCGGTTGCCGGTTTTCTTGCCCATGAGGTGGTACTGATCGAGGAGACGGGTCAAGGTTGCGCGGACGGCCGGCTCCGGTCGATTCTGCTTGATCCGATTCCGTTCGGCGTCCACACAGTACCGCACTGATTGTCGCAGCAATGTCAGCGCTTGGTCCCTGCCGGTCAGATCCAGGGTTTCCCAGGCTCGCCAGGAAAGGACGACCCGGTGAACATCTACTTCGTCCTGTACGCAGAGTTGAAGCTGATTGTAGGCATCGGGGAGCGAGCCCTGCGTCAGCGTGGCAAGAATCCGCTCCGCCTTTGCCTGGTCGGCTTGCCGCGTGGCATCTTGAAGCACGTGGCCTTCAGAGCGACCCGTGGGGAGCGATGCCGGCTCGACGGCATGCAGCGCCTCATGCTCACAACCGCCGGCCTTTTGAATAAAGCGGGCATTGCGGTGGAGCACCTTGAGGACAGGGAGCGCACGCCGATCTTTTGGTAACTCCTGCGCCATCTGATAGGAAGGTGCAAGAGCCATGAATGTGTGATAGCCGTCGTAATCATGACCGCCGAGCGCGCGCGCATTCGCCAGGGCGGCGGCCGCCACGAGTGTGCGCAGCTCGGCGCCGGTCTGGAGCTTTTGCACTGCCAAGGGCAAGAGCTTGTCCGCCGGCGTCTCCTCCACCAACGCAACCAGCGGCTCCATTGCGCCGAAGGTGAGTCGGGTACCGGGTACGTCGCTTGCTGCCTGTGCTGTGGAAGTGATGCCGAGATCCAGGGCTAGAGCCGGGCCTACGCTTGCCACGAGCATTCCCTGACCGACTTCCGCCAGAAACTGGCGACGGCTGCTGAGATTCATGGCTTTTCTCCTTTTGGTGAATGAGATATCACCCCAGGACTGACGAGGAGGGAATAATGCGCTTCTATGGAGAACAACGCTGATTCTACCCCGGCATGGATCTCAATGCCATGTCCATGCACATTTGCATCCTCGACCTCCCGTTTCCAGAAACGCCACGAGATCGTTTAGCTGCGAGCAGCGGCGAGCGCGACCACAGGAGGGGACAGTGTCCTGATTGTTCACGCGCTCGCCGTTGGCTCGCGGTTAAACGAAAAATGTAGGGACAAGTACGGGACTGCACCCGGTCTGAAGTGGACAAACGCGAGCGCGATTCCACTGAGCCAGCGGGTCGCCTTTGGAGGGGTTGAAGAAGGCCGGAAGCTTCGATTAGTATACGTTTGCTCACATGACATATGTCATGCGTACTGAGCTTACTCTGGATGTTCCAGCGTTGACGCAAAGCTTTATGAAGTATTGTTTCATAAGATCGTCATGTCTGTCAGACGCTCCGTCTGGGTACCCCCCTTTTACATGACATAACATGACATTGGGAAGGGCGCCGCCGAAGTGCGACGCGGGATCAAGCCGGTGGGTTTGTCGAGTCCTGCAGACGACCAAGCAGGCGCAGCAGCCCGTCCAGGATCGTTAGCGGATGCGGCGGCCAACCGGGAATGTAAAGATCAACTGGCAGAAATGTGTCGCAGCCGTTATGCACCTCAGAGTGGCCGCGAAATATGCCGCCGCTGATTGCCTCGGTGCCTACGGCAATGACAAGCTTCGGAGCGGGGATGGCAGCATAGGTCTCCAGCAGAGCCGAACGCATGTTCTCGCTGACGGGGCCGGTTACAACCAAGCCATCTGCGTGCCGCGGCGAGGCAACAAACTGGATGCCGAATCGACCCAGGTCGAACACGATGGTGCCCAAAACGTTCAAATCGGCTTCGCACGCGCCCGAGCCGCCAGCGCTCACTTGGCGGAGCTTCAAGGATCGCCCGAATAGCCGACGGCGTTTCTCGTCCAGTGCCTGCGCGCGCTTCAGCGTGCTTCCGTTGAAGATAAGGTCCTGGCGAGTCGTCGTGGCCAGTCGATGTTCCTGGGTATAGCGGATGGCTCCCTCCGGGCAGGCCTGCGTGCAATCGGTGCAGAAAAGGCAGCGACCCAAGTCCAGACGGAATCCTTTCTCGTCGATAGCGATGGCATCTGTGGGACATGCCTCGGCACACGCACTGCACCCGTCGGGGCATTTGGAGGTATCGACAGCCGGCAGTCCGCGGAAGCGGTCTGGGAGAGTTGGCACTTGCGCCGGGTACGAAATCGTCCGATGGCCCTGCTTCAAACGAGCAAGTGAAACTTGCAGCATGCTAACTCCTCACAGGTCGTGGCCGCAGTAAGATAGATTGAAGCTCTTGTTGCACAGGGGAAAATCGGAAATTTGCTGATCGCGGAGCGCCATCGTCAACCCTGCCCAATTGTGGAAGGAGGGGTCCACAATCTTGTAGCGGGAAAACCGCGCCTGTTCGTCGGTCAGCGCGACATGGCAAATCTCGCCGCGCCACCCTTCCACTAGCGAGACGGCCATGTGCTCGGGCCTGAGCGGCTCGATGTCTTTCTGAATCGGTCCGTCGGGAAACTCTTGCAGTTGGCTGCGAATGAAGGCAACCGAGCGCTGGATCTCCAGCCAACGAACATAGGCCCTGGCGAAGACATCACCCGTGATCCAGGTGGAGACAGGGACCTGCGCAAACCGAAAAATGCCGGATGGAAAGTCCTGCCGCACATCAGACTCGATTCCGCAGGCGCGGGCTGCCGGCCCGACGAGCCCTAGAGCACGACAGTCTTCCTGTTCGACGACACCTGTGCCTTCGAACCGGGCCTGCACGGACGTCGAGTTCCAGAGCAAGTTGGCGGCGTTCTCCACGTCGCGAAATGCAGCATCCAGGCGTTCCAGGCACTGTGTCCTGCGGTTCTCCGCCGCGTCGAACGCAACCCCGCCCGGTCGTACGAGACTCCGGCCAAATCTGCTCCCGCACAACAAAGCAGTCAGGTTCAGAAAATCGCCACGGATGCGCCCGCAGAACGAGGCCGTGGGCAAGAAACCGACATCGCCCGCCAGGGCGCCGAGATCTCCCGTGTGGTTGGCCAGGCGTTCGAGCTCGAGGGCGATGCTGCGCAGCACTTCGCCACGAATCGGTACCTGACAACCTGCAAGCGCCTCCAGCGCTTCGCAGTAAGCAGTCGCATGCCCAATAGAAGTGTCGCCGGCCACGGCCTCCATCATGTGCATGCTGCGCTTGTTTGGTCCTCCAATAAGCGCTCTCTCGACGCCGCGATGCTGGTAACCCAGAGAAATCTCCAGGTGGAAGACCTGTTCCCCGTGGCATTGAAATCGAAAGTGTCCAGGCTCGATGATGCCGGCGTGAACCGGGCCGACGGCAACCTCGTTGATTTCTTCTCCTTCGACGCGGTAGAAGTCCATGACGCCAATCACCGGGACTTCGCCTTGCCTGCGTCCCCAGGCATCGTGGCCAGGGCGGTACGAAGAATGGAACCGGACCGGCTTGAGCCACGGATGCCCCTCGGGGATGACCCCATATTGCTCGGCGATCTCCCGCTCGAAAAGATGGGCCTGGGGGCAGTCGGGAGTCAGGGAAGCAAATCTGTCCGTATCGAGTGTCGTGCTGCCGATATGCAACAAGGCACGGGCGCTGTCCGATAGGACAGCATACAAGGTCACTTGATCGGCTGGTGCTGGTGCATCACCAAAGAGGGCAGCTATGCGCTGTCCCCCGGCCACGGCATCGAGGATGGTTCGGCGGAACTCTGCGAACGACAATTGGGGGATCTGCGCCCGCGGAATTGCCTGTCCCGTGCGCAAGATTGCGAAGCCGTTGTCCTTCATTGCTTCACCTCCAAGAACGCCGCGGCCTCACGCAGGAGTGACTCCAATGGCGCCGGGACGTAAAGACCCAGGAGCAGGACGAGTGCCATGAACAAGAGGACAGGAGCGCCCGTTGCGATGGTGTCTCGATAACCGGAGTCCGGTGTGTCCATGTCCGGAGTCCCCTGGACGACGGCCAGAACGGTCGACCCCATGCCGATGAACACGACGCCCAGAAGCAGCAAGAAAAGCCCGGCGGCGATGAATTGGCCGCTGCCGACCGCAGCGTTTACGATAGTGAACTCGCTTACGAAGGGGCCGAACGGAGGCGAGCCAGTGATTGCCAGGAACCCCGCCAAGAAGAGCGCCCCCGAGAGCGGCACACGCTGAATGGCCCCGCGCACGTCGTCAGTGAGCTTGCTCCCGTACGCGCGGTGAATGTTGCCGGCAGAAAGAAAGAGCACTCCCTTGGTGAGGCCGTTATTGATGAGGTGAAGCAGCGCTCCGTAAACGCCTAACCCGCCGATGCCAATGCCCAGAACCAGAATGCCCATATGCTCGACGCTGGAATACGCAAGCATGCGTTTGAAGTCCTTCTGCCTGGCCATGAACACTGCCGCGATGGCCATGGACAAGAGGCCGATGAACATCATGATGTCGCGCGCAAATTCCGCTTCAGCCCCGGCGCGGCAGATCTGGTAAACCCGCAGGATCGCGACGAACGCACAACTTGTCACGCCCCCGGCCAGGAGGGTTCCCACAATCCCAGGCGCTTCGCCGTAGGCGTCCGGCTTCCAGGTGTGCATGGGCGCCAGTCCCATTTTGGTGCCGTAGCCGATGAATAGAAGCACGAACGCCGCGTGCAGCCACGGCGGCGAGAGCTTGGGAGCGACTTGGATGAGTTCATCGAAGAGCAGGGTCGATTCCAGCCCCGATTTCAGTGAAGCATAAGCAAGGAAAAAGGAGCCCAACAGGGCCAAGGCAATGCCCACGGAGCCGATGAGCAGGTATTTCCAGGTTGCTTCTAGTGAGCGGGCGTTGTGGTTGAAATAGATGGATGATGCAGTCACCAACGTGGTCGCTTCCATGGCCACCCACATGAGACCCAGATGATGGGAAAGCGTTACCAGGGTCATCATGGCCAATGCAGCGAAGAGGCTGGCACAGAACGTCCGATTGGGCCGATCGGCACGGAAAGCCAGGTAGCCGGGAGCGTACAGGGAACAAAGGAAGAACAAAGCGCTCACGAAGCCCAACACGAGCTTGCCGAGTGCGTCGAGCAGCAGCCAGCCGCCCAAGCCGGTGACGGCGCTTGCGTGCCCAGACTGAAAAATGGCCGTCCCGACAAGGCCGAGTTGCCCGAGCGCCCCTATGGGCAGTAGCCACGGCCGCCAGCGATTCGACGGGAACGCAAACGCCGCCGCCGCCATCACCAACGGAAACAGGATCAGCATGTAAGCCATTATTTATTCCTTCAATTCCGTCAGGTGCTCCGTGCTGATCGAGGCAAACTCTCGGCTGATATGGTGAATGATGATTCCCATCACGAACACGCCGGTGAACAAATCGAGCAACACGCCGATCTCAACGAGAAACGGCATCGCCTCCAGAAGCAAGAGGCCGAACACGAAGATCCCGTTTTCCAGGAGCAGGTAGCCGAGCACTTGCATAATGGCCTTTTGCCTCGTCGTCAGCATGAGGAACCCGGTCCACACCGTGGAAAGAGATGCCGGCACGATCAGCAGGCCGGTATGCTCCTCGGCCAGAGGAAGCGTGGAAGAGAACACCATCGCCAGTCCTGTCCCCACGGCTCCCAGAAGCAGCGAGCTCATGTAGTTCACCACCGGCTTGACCTCGTGCTGGATATTCGCCTCGCGCATCGCGTGAACGAGGAAGGCCGGGATGGCAAAGCCCTTCAAGCCGATGGCTACGACCACGAGCAGAATACCTCGGAGCCCGATGTCCGGGTGGACAAACAAGGGGAGGATCCCCAAGAGAATCCCCTGAAGAGCAACCGCGTTAATAACGCCGCGTATGCGGCTCACGCCCAGGGCGACGAAGTTGAGCGCCAGTGCCACGATCAATAAAGGGTCGAGAACCTGGACCATCACGTCACCTCACCAGCAGGATGATGCCGAATGCCGACAGCAGGCAGGCCGCAACCAGGAGGACCGGAATGTGCGTTAGCCGCAGGCGCGCCATCGTCGATTCCACGACCCCAATCGCCACCGCCAGAGCCAACATCCCGCCAATAAAGATGGGCCAATCAAGCCAACTGAAGCCCGTTGAAACAGGCAAGGCAAGGCGGACAATCAGCGCCCCGAAGACGAAGAGCTTGAGTGCCGCCCCGTAGAGGATCAGACCGAAGGCTGGACCGCTGTGGTCGAGCACCATGACCTCGTGGATCATGGTCAACTCGAGATGGGTGTTCGGATCATCGAACGGGATCCGCGAGTTCTCTGCCAGCAGCACGACAAACCAACTGAGCAGAACCAGCGCGAGCGAAGCGCCGGCGGTCGACCAATACACGCCGAGCGAGCCCCCCAGCATGCCCGCCAGTTGCAGCGAGCCGGACAGCTTGGCCAGGACGAGCAATCCCAGGAAGAACGCCGGCTCGGCCAGGCAGGCGAAGGTAACTTCCCGGGCCGCTCCCATCCCCTCAAACGACGAGCCGGTGTCCAGGGCCGCGGACGCAGTAAAAAATCGGCCCAGGCCCAGCAGGTAGGCCAAAAGAATCACATCGCCGGTGAACGAGATCGGAGCGCGCGCGCTGACCAGCGGAATCAATAGGACCGCGATTGCAGCCGTGACGAGCGCGACCACAGGCCCGGCCCGAAATACCCAGGTCGTGGTTGTGCTGAAGACCGACCCTTTGCGGAGAAGCTTGACGAGATCGTAGTACGGCTGCAGCAGCGGCGGCCCGATGCGCCCGGCAAAGAAAGCCTTCGTCTTGGCGATGACGCCCAGGAGTAGCGGCGACAAGGTAAGCGCCACCAGCACATGGATCGTGTTATGAATGGCTGCGTCCATCACATCCCTTCTAACGCCAAAGCAACAGACCGATCAGAGCGATGAAAATGTAGAACAAGTAAGCCTGGATGCTCCCTTGCTGAAACACGCGAAACCAGGAGAATAGCGAGCCACCGAACCGGAACACCGGCATTACCACCTCGTCGAGCACCGGATCGGGCACCTCGCTGTGGAAATCGGTCTTCTGCGGGAACATCGGCATGCCCTTGGGTGCGTGGACATGCGGGCGCAGCGCCCAGCTAAAGAGCCCGACCAGCATCTGTGCGAATGCAGAGGAGGTGTATTGCATTCTCGGCGTCGGGGCGACGTAGCCGCAGCCCCATGTTGACCCTTTCTGTACAACGCTGGTATGAAGCCGGAGCCACAGCAACGCGCTAGTCGCAAGCAAGGCCCCGATCAGTACCAGGCCCATAAAGGTGATCCACTCGAATGGTGCCAGATTGCTGAGCTGGGGAGACGCATCCTTCAGGCCCGCCGCCCATGCCGAGACTCCTTTTCCAATGATTGGGGTTACCAGGAGCGGAGCCAAGCCGATGAGGAGGCAGCAGGCGACCAACACTGCAATGGGCCCTAGCATGGCTCGTGGTGATTCGTGAGCGTGCCGCGCGTGATCCGACCGGGCTGTCCCCAGAAAGACCGCCCCGTAAACCTTCACGAAACAGGCCACGGCCAACGCGCCGATCAGCGCGAGTGCGGGAGCAGCGAAGGCAGCACCCGCAAAAGATGGTTCCTTGCCGATCCCCAGGGTTTCGAACAACCCCAGATAAATGAGGAACTCGCTCACGAAGCCATTGAGCGGCGGCAAACCGCAAATGGCAACCGCACCAACCAGGAAGCCCAGCGCAGTCCAGGGCATCCGCTTTGCCAAGCCGCCCAGGTGGTCGATCTCGCGCGTGTGCGTCCCATGAATTACAGAGCCGGCACTCAGAAATAGCAGGGACTTGAATAGAGCGTGGTTCCACACGTGCAGCAGGCTGCCGCCCAAGCCGAGGACAATCCACGCCGGCCGCCCTAAGGAGCGTCCGATCATCGCCAGGCCGAGGCCCATGACGATGATGCCGATGTTCTCGATGCTGTGGTAAGCAAGCAGCCGTTTCAGGTCGTGTTGGCCCACCGCAAAGGCCACTCCCAGGACGCCGGAGATCACGCCCAATATCAGCACGATCTCGCCCCACTCCAGTGGCAAGCTTGGCATCAGCGACGTGATGCGCGCTAACCCATAAATGCCCATCTTGAGAATGACGCCCGACAAGATGGCCGACACGTGGCTAGGAGCCATCGAGTGGGCGCCAGGCAGCCAAACATGGAGCGGCATGATGCCGGCCTTGAAACCGAACGCCACCAGGCTCAGAACGAACACCGCCGTGGCCGTCCCCGACGTCAGGCTTCCCTCCGCCAGTGGTGTCAGCGCAAACGAGCCATTGGCCGCCCGTAGCAAGCCGAAAAGTGCAAACAAGCACAAGGTCGCCATGTGCGTCGCCACCAGATAAATCCATCCGGCCTCGCGAACGTCCTGCTTGTCGTCCTCGGTAGTGACCAGGAAAAAGGCTGACAGCGCCATGATTTCCCAGCCGAAAAGGAACAAGATGCTGTTGCGCGCGATCACCAGCATGGCCATGCCGGCTGTCAGTGTGCCATAGAACAGGCGCAGCTTGCGGCCGTTCTCTTGGTGCTCTGTTTGCTTCCAGTAGGCCAGCCCGTAGATGCTGCCCAGGAGTGAAACCAGGAAAATCGGCAGCAGGAAGATGGCTGATAGCCCGTCCAGGGCCACGCTGAACTCGGCGCCCGGGATCGGCCAAGGAAGCACGATTGGTTGACTAGCCGCTCCGGTCCAGAAGATGCCTACGCCGGCCAACCCAACACCGGCTCCCAGTACGGCAAGCAGGGTGGTCACCCACTGACCGGTCATGCACGAGCGGCCCATGAGCAGTCCCGGAATGCCGCTGGTGGCGGCGAGGACGATTCCCAGAAGCACGAACAGTTCACTCACAACCTACCCCACAACGTGCGCAGCGACACCCAGGCCAGGGCCAGCACAACCATGAGGACAATATAGAGCAAGTAAACGTGAACTTTGCCTTGCTGGAGAATTCGCAGTCGAGAAAACCGCTTTGCCCAACGGCGGAAGAAAGGTTCGTAAACTTTCTCGCTGAATGGGTCCGGACAGTCTGACCCGAAATTGCTTCTGACCGGAAACAGCCCGCGGGGAGCTTGCCGGCTGATATGCGGCCGAAGGAAACGCGGCAGCAAGTGTTCGCCAATCATTTCCGCGAAGGACCTTCCCGTGTACTGCATCCGCGCCGTCGGGCGAACGTAACCGCAACCCCAGGTCGGTCCTTCCGTCCGTCCCCGCATCCGAGACCAAGCATAGAAGCCTAGCGCCCCGAGTGCGACGGCCAGTAGGGTCCAGGCGTTGATGTTACCAACGATATGGAGAGGGGCGTCGGAAGATTCCAGCTCCAGCAGGGTTTGCCCGGCTGCCTGGCCAAGGATTTGATTTAAAGGACCCGCCAGCCATTCAGTCACTTTCAGGGGAAATACCGCTGCGACCAGGCAAAGAAGGACCAAAAGCACCATGGGGCCAAGCAACCACGTCGAGGATTCGTGGGCGTGCTGAGCGGCTTCGCTCCGCGGCGAACCCAAGAGGGCGATGCCAGTCATGCGGACGAAGGCCAGCACCGCTAGCCCGCCGATCAGGGCCAGGAGACCGACCGCGAACAAAGCCGTCAGGCTGCTGCTGCCATTCGTCGCGAACCCGCACTTCATGAGACCCAGGTAAATCAGCCACTTGCTCAAAAAACCGTTGAGCGGCGGCAGGGCAGCGATCGCCAAGGCACCAATCATCATGGCGGTTCCGGTCCAGGGCATCCGCTTCATCAATCCTCCGAGCTTCTCCAGGTCTTTACTGCCCGTGCCGTGCAAAACGCTGCCGGCGGCGAAGAACATTAGACCCTTCATCAGGGAGTGATTCCAGATATGAAACAGGCCGGCCGTCATCCCTAGCACTGCCACCGCAGCCAGATTGTTGGCCCATCCCCACAGCCCCACACCCAGGGCCAGGCCGATCAACCCCATATTCTCGATGCTCGAGTAGGCCAACACGCGTTTCATATCGCGTTGCTGCAATGCCAAAGAGATGCCGACAAATCCGGTAAGAAGGCCGAGTCCGCCTAGTGTCGGTCCCCACCACACGGCCGGCTGTCCCAGGAAGGTCAGGATGCGCAAAATCCCATAGAGGCCCATTTTGATCATCACCCCCGACATCAGGGCCGAAACGTGAGATGGGGCAGCCGGGTGTGCCTCGGGCAGCCAGACATGAAAGGGCACAAAGCCCGCCTTGGCCCCGAAACCGACAAGAGCAAGCACAAAAATCAGCCCTGACCACATTGCCCCGGGATTGGGCATCACCCGGAATGCCTCGAATTCCAGGGCGCCCGCCTGTCGGCCCAACAGCGCGAAGGCCAAGAAAAGGAACGCTACGCCCAGATGCGTGGCAATTAGATAGACCCAGCCTGCCCGCCTGACGTCAGCCTTCTCCTGTTCGAACGTCACCAAGCAGTACGCGGCGACGGACATGACCTCCCATGCCACCAGAAACAGGAGAGCTGTCCGAGCGACCAGGACCATCACCATGCCGCTGACGAACAAGTTGAAGAAGAGCCAAGGGCTGCCCAGGGATTTTTTGTGGCGATAGCCAAGCAGGTAGTCCCCGCCATACACGGCCGCGAGCGCAGACAGCCCCAGCACCGGCAGAAGAAAGAAGGCGCTCAGAGCGTCCACTTCAACGCAAAAGGGCCCGTGCGAGGCGTCCCATCTAAAGCGCAGCAACTCCGGCGTGCCGCCCAGTAAAACGCGCAACGTGGGGACCAAACCGATCAGACAACCTAGAGCAGCTCCCCCCGCTCCCACCACCGTGGCAAGGCGCGGCCATTTCGAGAGAATAAGGGCAACTATCCCGGCCAAGACTTGGAATGCGGCCGCGCCGAGCAAGACCTCCATGCTATGGTGCCGCCTTTCTCATCCCTTGGGCAGGCATCTCCATGTTCGCTTCCACCCGGCGAACCTCCTGCATGATTTCGTCGCGTGGTGCCTGGCGCGCCACTGTCTCCCGGAGCTTTCCGTCATGCAATGCGAAGGACAAACGTGAAATCAACTGCAAGTGACTCCGATTTGTCGGACTGATGATCGAGAATAAGACGTGAACCGGCTTGCCGTCCAGCGCTCCAAAGTCGACCGGCTGTGAGAGGAAGGCGAGCGTGACCGCCGGTTGGGTTACATGCAGGACGATGGGGTTACGGACGTGTGGGATGGCGATGCCGTCGCCGATGGCGGTCGAAGCCGAAGCTTCACGCGCGAGGAAAAGACGTAAGAGAAGCTCTCGATCCACGTCCTCGGGCAATGGCAAGACCTGCACCAGGGCACGAATCGCCCGGTCCTTGCTCGTGTCCTCGAGTTTGTAGTGAATGCCGCCGGCCTCTAAAGCCTCGCTCAGGCATGGGACAGTTTCTTCGTCCGCCTCGAGATGGTCGAACAACTCCAGAGAGACCCGTACGTTATTTGCGGTCGCCCATTCCAAAAGCTCGGCACGATTGACGCGGTATTGTCCGCCGACCTGTTGGGCCGGTAGGCCCTGGTGCTTGATCCATCGTGCAACCATGGCTTCGCCCACATTGAGCAAATCTGTGAGGTCCCGGATGTTCAGTTGCATGCTGTTCCTCAATGATGGAGCGATAACGCCTGGACACGCTGAAACAAGGAGGCAAGACTCAGCCAGCCCGCGGGCTGCTCCTCCCACTACTCACCACCCGCCACTCGCCACTACTTCACGCAGCCCGTGGGCTGCTTCCCAAGACCGGTTGTTCTGCCTTCTCGAGTCGCCGAACCTCCTGCAAGATGATCTCTCGGGGCCCCCTTTCCACGACACATTTTCTGAAGCTCGGCTTGTGAAGAGCGCGCGATAGTTGAGCAAGGAGCTGAACGTGGGTCGCCACGGTGGGGCTGATCACCGTAAAAAGAATCCGCACCGGCTTCCCGTCGGGCGCCTGATAAGCAATGGGTTTGTGCAAGAAGCAGAGCGTCAGCAGAGCGCGCGCTACGTTCAGTACTATCGGGTAGCGTACATGAGGGATGGCGATTCCGTCTCCTACTGCCTTGAAGCCGTGGGCCTCCCGAGCGAGAAGTAGCCCCATAAGCAATTCGCCGTCGAAATCCTTGGGCAGCGGCAGGCGGGAAACGAGGGCCCTGAGCGCCGCTTGGCGCTCATCTCCCGAAATCTTGTAATGGATGCCGCCAGCCTCCAGCGCATCGGCCAGACTGATCGACGGCACGCCATCGACCAGCTGATCGACCGGGCTAGCCTCCATCCTGACCTGGTGAGCGACCGCCCAGTCGAGCACCTCGACTCGGTTGAAATGATATTGGCCGGCGACGCGCTGCGCCGGCAGCCCTTGATGCCTGATCCACCGAGTCACCTTGCTCTCCGACACCTTGAACATTTCGCCCAAGTCCCTCATGCTCCATTGCATGCGCCTCTCCTCTCATCCATGACGGGGCAGGCGCCCCTCCCGCGCTCGGTCCAAGCCACCGGTCAGTTCCGCTTGCCGGAAGCCGTAATCGCGCGCTGTTCCGTCCCCACGCCGAAATTCTAGAATCTCAGACGGAGAGTGTCTGGTAGTTCGTATGCCCGCAATTAACTTCGGCTGCCTTGCCTTAGTTCCTTCTTAAGTTCGGCTTCTGCCTCAAGCCAATCTTGAAGGTCGGTGCCGCTGGGGCACCCGCGAGCCTGCCATTTGAGATAGGCACGCCGCGCAATCGCTTCTTGCGACGGAGCGACGCTCTTGGAAGAGGAAAGAGCGAAGCTGGCGGCCCCTTTGCCGCCGGATGACGCAGACGATCCACGCCTATACGCTTTCATTGCCATTCTCCGCAGCGGATGCTTGAGTACCGGTCCACCATCACCTTTAGGTGGAGAATCCGCTCAAATTGCGATTCCAGTCCTCCAACAAGCGCTGCACATCATCGGGCGTTCTGCTGCCACGCAGGCACATGCGGAGTGCCTTGTCTTTGCCAATGGCGCTGATCTGTCCTAGGACCTCGAAGTGCTGGGCCCGATCTTCGAGTGGGGCGAGCAACAGGAAAATGACATAAACCGGTTCGCCGTCCACGGCATCAAATGTCAGACCATGCTGGTCGATCCCCACAACTCCGACCAGTCTTTTCACGTAGCCGGTCCGGCAATGGGGCATCGCGATGCCATTGCCCAGCGCAGTGGATCCAGCCTTTTCTCTCGCCAGTACTATGTCAACAATTGCGGGTTCGCGCTCTGCGGGGAACTCCCCTAGTTGCGCGAGGCGGCGGACCATCTCTGCTGTGACTCCTGGTTTGCTCCGCTCGTTCAAGCCGATGATGGTTGCTTCTCGAGGGAAAATGCTCGCCAACTGCAGAGGTCGGTTAGGAACGCTGCTTGTCTGCATACCGACTCCAACGTCAAGCAAACTTGTCGACGCGGCGTTCATGTTCCTGTACCACGACGGTACAGGCGGGCGCTGGCTCATAATCCATCCTGGCATTTGGAAATCCAACCCGTGCAAAGTTTGTGCCACAGGCTTGCTCCAACTCCGGAAGTGCTGTAGCGAATTGCAGCGGCACGACTTGAAGCTATGGAAAGCGGGGTTGGTGGCTCACACGACAAAGACTGGGCATTTAGGACGGCATGCCGGATCTGCATTTATTTGCAGAGAACTGCAAGATCTTGCAGAGTCATTGAAGGCCGTAGCGGTTCATTTTGTAGTGAAGTGATCGGACGCTGATCCCGAGGGCTTGAGCCGCACGCTCTCGGTGTTGATTGGACGCGGCAAGGGCAGCCAGAATGGCAACCTTCTCAGCCTCTTGAACGGCGTATTCCAGGGAAACTACATCGGGACGCGGTGACAAGCGCAGTTCCTCGGGCAGCTCTTCCGCGTGGATCGTGGGACCTTCCACGGTGACTACCAAGCGCTCCATACAGTTGCGGAGCTGGCGGACGTTGCCAGGCCATGAGTAATCGCACAAAATTCGCATGGCAGCCCCGGCAACTTCCTTAGCCGGGCGTTGGTGGCGCTGTTGAGCCTCTACGAGGAAGTGCTTGACCAACAAGGGAATGTCATCGCGGCGCTCGCGCAGCGGGGGGACGCGCAACGGCACGACGTTCAACCGATAGTACAGATCTTCTCGGAACTTCCCCTCGGAGACGAGTTCGGCGATGTCCCGGTGCGTCGCCGTCACCAGGCGCACATCGACGGGGATGGAGACTTCGCCTCCCAGGCGGCGAATTTCCCGCTGTTCGAGTACGCGAAGTAAATCGACCTGCGTCTTGGCTGGCATTTCTCCCACTTCGTCGAGGAACAGAGTTCCCCCGTGTGCCATCTCGAACCATCCAGGTTTCTGGCGGCCGGCCCCGGTGAACGCTCCTTTTTCATGTCCGAACAGCTCGCTTTCAATGAGGGTTTCCGGAACGGCGCCGATGCTTGCTGCCACGAAAGGTTTGCCGCGCCGCGCGCTCAGATTGTGCAGGGCGCGCGCGACAAGCTCTTTGCCGGTGCCGCTTTCGCCTTGAATCATGACCGTGACATCGGTGTCCGCGATAAGTCGAATGCGCGCCAACACCTCGCGCATGGCAGCGCTTTGCCCCACCATCTGCGGGAACTCGCTGGTGGCGGCCAGCCTTTGGCGAAGTTGGCGATTCTCTTCCACCAGACGATGATGTTTGAACGCGTTTCGCACATGGAGGCGTAACACGTTCAAATCGAGCGGCTTCGTCATGTAGTCATGGGCGCCCAAGCGCATGGCTTCTACTGCGGTCTCCACCGTTCCGTGGGCGGTGATGACCAGAATCAATGTTTCCGGTCGCTCGTGCTTGATGTGCTCGATCAACTCGAGGCCGGAAAGTAACCCGGGCATCTTCAGATCGGTAATGACCAGATCGTGATGATGGCGCTTCAGCATTCCCAGGGCTTCGGACCCATCTTTCGCGGTCGCCACCTCGTCGGCTTCTTCTGCCAATGCCTTCGCGAGCCCGGAGCGGATGTTGGGCTCGTCGTCCACGATCAAGATGCGAAAGTGGTTGTCGCTCATATTCGTTCGTGCTCTTGTTTCAGCGGGACTGAAACACAGAAGGTTGTTCCCTTGTCACTCGTGTGATAGTTGATGTGACCGCCGTGTTGGCCGATCAGTTTTTCACAGAGGGCTAGCCCCATTCCCGTGCCGGTGCTCTTTCCTGAGAAATAGGGTTGGAAAAGATGCTTCTGGATTTCGGGCGCGATGCCCGGACCGGTGTCGATGACCTCCACACACAACCAGCCTTCCCGTACAGTTGCTCGAAGCGTAACGCATCCGCCCCCGGGCATGGCTTCCAGGGCATTGATCACCAGGTTCAAAATCGCCTGTTCGAATTTCTCGGCATCCAAGGGCACCGGCGGCAGCGGAGCATCAGGTGATACGAAGTTGATCTTCACCTGATATTGGGCCGCTTGCGGAGCCACCAGGCGGGCTGTGTTTTCGAGCACTCGCAATGCATCGGTAGGTTGTACTCTCAGGCGCTGCAGGTTTGCAAAGCTGCGAAAACTGTCGAGAACGCCGTTGAGCCGATACACCTCGGTCTTCAAGATGCCGACAAGTTCCTCCACAGGTTGGCCCAAGCGCGCATCGGTCAACCGTTCTTCGAGCAGTTGCAAATGGATGCCTAACGCCGTCAGTGGATTCTTGATTTCATGATGCAAGCCGGATGCCAACGATGCCAGGCTGAGAAACCGTTCCATACGGCGCATGCGTTCTTCGAGCAGCAGTCGCTCGGTCACGTCGCGCAAATGGATGACACAGCCAAGGCCGGTGCCCGTGACGTCTTCGAGTGCATGCGCGTCCACGCGCAAGCGCAGCACGCGGCCTGCTCGATCCAGATTGAAGTCCCGGTCACGCGCAGCCGAGTCACCTTCGACGACTCCGCGATGGATGTCCTCCAGCGGCACTCCCGCGGGCGCAATGGAAGCCAGGGAGCGGCCAACGCATTCGAACTTTACTTCGAGAAGCTGCAGGGCCGCCGGGTTAATGCTCGTAATAATCCCGTCTCTATTGGTTGTCACCACGCCCCGGTCCATACTGGCCAGGATGTCGTGGGCGAGCATCTTGAGCCGCCGTAACGACTGCTGGCCCGCCGAGTAGCGCCGCTGTAGCCACCAGATGAAGGCTAGACAAAAGGCCAACATCGCAGTGATAACTACACTTGAAACCAATTGAAACCGGAGCACGGTTCGCAGCGATTCCAGGGCCGCTCCAGTAGCCGGCTCCGAAATGTCCCGCGCCCCGGCCAGTCGGCGGTCTTCCTGCACGAGAAGATAAGCTGAGCCACAGCTGACCAGCAGTGCCACAATGATGGTGATTTGCACTACCCGCTGGGCTAGAGAGAAGCCCTGGATTTCTTCCGATTCCTTTACTCGGAACATTGGGGCCCGTCTTTCACCCGAGGTCACTCCGGCGTTGCCATTGCCACGGCATCAGCGGAGGGGCCGCGGCCGGCGTGCATCTGATCTCGCAGTCTTCGAAGACATGCAGTAACTTTGGCGGCAGAGGGTTTGTTGACACATCATCTCAACGAACCCTTAATTACCATATTACCAACAGCAGCAGTCTTTTTTATGTGCCAAAACCATCGAGCGTATCCGAATAACGGGGACAGGACCTCTAATTCAAAGGTCCTGTCCCCGTTATTCGGATAGGCTCTAGGAAGTTTCTGGTCACGGTAAACTATGCCCCCAATCAGAGTCAGTGCTACGTCCGGCTGCCGTTCGCGGACCTCGGGAATGCCCAATGGCGGCTGGAGGATCAACTCGGCAATTCCGCCTATGAACGAGAGGGCAATGATCTGCAATCGCGCGGCCTGTTTCTGGACATGGCTCCCTGGGAGGCCTCCGTCTTCTCCCTGAAGGAAGAATGAATAGCACCTTGTCGCGCCTCTCACGGCTTAGTGATCAACATCAGCTCCTTATCCAGTTCGCGGATCCGTGTGCCTTTTTGGGCGATCACTTGTTGGGCCTTGGCGATTTCCTCTCCCTTCGCGGCGTAGCGGGTTAGCAAGATCGTCATTTCGTCTTCCTTCTGGGAAATAAGCGCTTCGAGATCGGCGGTTTTCAGCTGTGCATCGCGCAGAAGCTGTCCGGGGGGCGCTTTCCTCAAGAAATCGATCCTCCCTAGCTGACTCAGGTATTTGTCGTCTAAAGTGTGACTCCAGGACTGCAAGGCCTTCAATGGGCCCCAGGAGGGGTTGACAGCGGTCTGGCCGATTTCGCCCAACTGTTGCTCCTTGTACTGTGCATGGGCCTCCTTGACGTCTCGAATAGCCAGCGCCAGTGTATCGATGCACTCGCGCTGTTCGCTAAGCGCATGCATCAGACGCTCTTGTGCGGCGCTGCGGGCCTCCTCGCAGGCCGCTTTCTCTTCGAGGCGGACCGTCATCCAGGCACCCAGGACGATGGCCACCGAGTGAGCCGCGCTCGCCTCGGTGAATCCCGCTGGCACGGCGGTGTCTTCGAGATACGAGGAATCACTGCCGACGCTGAGATACACCGTGCTCTGTTCATTGAACGTGACCTTTTCCCAGCCCTGGTGCAGAGTGTAGTACGTGATCTTGTGCGGCCGATAGACTTCTTCATTCTTGGCTTTTCCGAAGGTTACGCCCGATGCATTCTCCAAACGATGCAAGGCACGCTCGGTGGCATCGTCGCTGCTGCTGCGGAAACCAATCGCGAACAGCGTGAAGCCGCGCCCACCGGCCTTTACCTTTGTTGGCTCGCTTTCATCAATATCGTATTTGATTTCAGAGTCTGTGCCGGTCTCGTTGAGGCTCACGATCAAGGGCTTCAAGTAGGCTGCCAACTGTGCCTCCGCGCGCGCATTCGTCTGCGCTTTGAGATCCTCCAGCGATAGAGCCTGGTGGGGTTCGAGCATTCTTTCCATCAAGCCGGCCGTATCGAGCAAGGGGATGAGATCCTTGTGCTCCGCACGCACGACGCGCTCGATACGGGTCGAGACGTTGCGAGAAACGCGGTTGCGGTCGTTCTGGAAAATGGGCGACTGGTTCGTCAGTTGCTCGGAGGTCAAAGAACTCGTCACCGTAATCGACAGATCCTTGTCCCCCTTGATCTCCACGCTTCCGGAATAGGTTTGTTTACCCAGGTAGGTGTAGTAAAAGACGAACTCCACACGGTCGCGGGCAGCATCGTGGAGGAACTGGGCCAGATGTTCGGGAGTGAACTTCACGGAAAACGCAAGGTCGTCGCGGACGCCGCTCAGACCGCCGCTTTCGTAGCTGCCCAGAACCTCCTTGGTGCTCGTGTTGCGACAGAGAACGATCATGTGCTCCAAAGGCCAGGGGTCGACTGTGACCTTGTCGGCAGCCGTGGCTGCATGGATGGCATTGTCGTGGTCTTGCAGCAAGACGGCAGTGCGGCACTGGGCCCGGAACTCGGGTGTGCTCAACCGGACAAGGAAATAGAGATAAAGGGAACCATCGGTGGCGGACTCATCGTCGATGGCATGCACAATCCGCGGGTAGCCCACGCGGACGGGCCGCGGACTCTCCACAAGAACCAGTAGCGGCCGATGATAGTAACGCCCGGGGATTCTCACCCTGGAGTTTTGGTCCTCGGGGTAAATCTGCACGGTACGCAGTTCCGCGGAGATGCCATCGATGTTCCTGGTGAAAGGCACCCAGGCCGCCGCCATGCTCGAGGGGAGGTTGTCCCGGTGGCTGAACTTCGAATCAATCTTCGGAGTTGCCACCTCGTTTTGCTCGTCTGCCATGGTGGCTCGTGAGCAGAAGAGTGCCGCGCATAAGGCGAAGGGCAGCAAAAAAGAATATGCCCGGTTAGACTCTTGGTTAGCCGTATGGAGGATGAACATGGTTGAACTCCTTCCTTGGCGTGAGAAATTCGTTGGGCGTCGGCACCCGCGCTTGCTATTTGTCTCATACGCCCAGTGCGCTGTCCCACTGCCCGCTACTGCGGCAGCTTGGTCACTGCCTTGGCGGCGTTGATGGCCATGTCAAGGACGTATTTCTGCTGGTCGTTGAGCTGCTGCCGTGTCTGCTCCAGTTGGTCAGAGGCGCGTTTGACGGCCTCCTCCAGCCGGGCTTTGGTCTTGGTTAGCGTTTCCTTGGCGGCGCTGGTGGAGCAAGTCTGCATTTCGCGGATAGCGGCATTGTGTGCGGCCAGCGCCTCGCTGATGTGCGTCGATATCTTGGTCAACCGGTCCCGGCTGGCAGCGTCCAATTTCTCGGCAGCCGCATCTATCTCCACACGGAGCTGATTGGTTTGCTCGGCAAGGTGCGTGAGCCGCGTCTGCGCCAGAGTGGCATCCTGCGTGAGTTCGCGCTCACGACGCGCTGCCCGCTCCTCCTTTTGCTTCAGGATCTTCTCCAACTCACCCGGTGTGAAGATCGGTTCCTGGTGCGTGCCGGATTGCGTTTTCGGCACACCCGTCCTTTGCGAACTGGGACTCGACTCCGCTGGACCTGACTGCTGTGCGTGGACAGGGCAGACGGTAGGGCCTGACGGTCCGTGCGGTGGCACGATCGTCGGACTCGCACTGCCACATAGAGGGATAACCAGAAGCAAGAGCGGGGCCAGCCATGGGCTCATCGTCGCCGTGCTGCCCCGCTGATGTTCGGAATTGCTCAAGATTATGTGCAGTGTGAGCATGACCGATCCTCCATGACTTGAGTCCTCGTCCTTGCGCTAAGGATGCGTCTTTCATCAAAGCAAAGTTCATGCCAGGCGCATGCTTAATGGCATTCCTGGTCAGCGGTCGCGTTTCGTGTCGGCGGTTGGTAAATCCTGCAAAATAGAGAAGGTCGCTGAGCGGGTCACTGTGCGATGCAGCACACGGGTGGCGCGCAAGGACGCACTGGCCGCGCGCACCCAAGCCTCGAGACAATTGCTGCCAGCGCCACAAGCATTCCGCAGATTACCTGTTCCTTCACGTCGATTGGAGGGATCCCCTATGGTCAATGGATTGAGCCACGCTCGGGCTCGCTTTTCAGGAATCTCGGTCTTTGCCTGTACTCGCCAATTGACCTAGAGTTTTCTTGTTGAGTCCGGGATGCGCTTGGGGGTGCACTCATTGTCCAGCATGAATTGTATCGCTCAGGAAACACAAGCTGACGCGGTCGCCGCGGATCGCCCAGACGACATCTTGGCGTCGATTCTCGATAACCCTCATCTGCCGACGCCGCCGGCGCTTGCGCTGCGCGTCGCGGAGAGTGCCAGCCGGCCGGATTGCAAATCGGCCGAGATCGCGCTGCTCCTGAGCCAGGATCCTGGCCTCTGCGGCAAAGTACTCAAAACAGTTAATTCCAGTTTGTTCGGGCTTTCCAAGCCCGTGTCCACGTTGGAACGGGCGATCCTGGTGCTTGGGCTGGGGCCGCTACGTTCGCTAGTGCTGGCGCTCGCCTTGCCGGCGATCCAGACACGCGCCGTCGATAGCGGCATTTGGAATTACTGGCAGGAATCGCTGGCAGGAGCCGTGATCGCTCGAGCGCTTGCCAAGCGGCTCAAGCGGCCGGAGCCGGAAGACTACTTCATCGCCGGCCTGCTGCGCGACGTGGGCAAGGTCGTGCTGGCACAGGTTTTCCCGGACGAGTATCGAGCGCTCAGCGAGGCGGGCCGGGAGCGCTTTGATCTGGCGCTCTGCGAGCTGGAAGAATCGAAGTTTGGCGTTCATCACGCCGAGGTTAGCGCCGTGGTCCTCGAATCTTGGCGTCTGCCTCCCGAAATCGTGCTGCTCGCTCGTTACCATCACCATCCCGAAGCCGCGCCTCCATCGGCAGACAAGACCAATGATCAGGTATGGTTGATAGCGCTGGCTTCCCAATTGGCTCGCGTTGAGACCGTGGCGCTCTACCCAAACGCCATGCGCTCCCTGCTCGAGTTAGCGCAAACGCGTTTAGGCATGGACCGGTCGGCTCTCAGCGAGTTGCTCGAGGCAGTGACGCCAAGCATCGCCGAAATGGCCGGCGTGCTCGAGGTCGACATCGGCCAGTGCGCCAACCTGGGCGCCGTTCTTACGGCAGCGGCGGAAGCACTCGTCAAGCTGTCCATTGAGAATGCCAAGTCCGCCTTGCCGCCGGCCTCGGCGCCTGCGCGCGCCTCTGGCGTTGCCTCCCACGAGTCTTGGGCGTCCACGTCGGGCACGTCCTCGACAAAGTGCTCATTCCGATCAACCAGTGATACCGGCGACGGCGCCAGCGCGATGACCGAGTTTGACGCCAGCTATTTCGAGCAGTTGCTGGAAGGCGGACGGCTACACAATTACGAGATTCGCGAAGTCCTCGGCCGGGGCGGCATGGGCATTGTCTTCAAGGCCTTCGATCCGCAATTGGCACGATTCGTGGCCATCAAGATGCTCCTGCCGCAGCTCGTCGTTCGCTCCGACGCACGCAAACGCTTCGAGCGCGAAGCCCGCAGCGCAGCCGCCATTCAGCATGAAAGCGTCGTGACGATTTACTCCGTCAGTGACTTCAACGGCCTACCCTATTTCGTTATGGAATACGTGGAAGGAAGGTCGCTGGAGAGCCATTTGCTGCGGCAGGGCGCACTGCCCTTGGCGGATGTCGTGCGTTTCGGGCGTCAGATTGCCGCCGGACTGGATGCTGCCCATTGCCGGCGCGTCGTCCATCGCGATATAAAGCCGGCCAACATCCTGGTCGAGGATCGATTGCGTTTGGCCAAGCTTTGCGACTTCGGCCTGGCTCGTGCCGGATACGACGCTGGTCCCGCGCAACAAGGCCTGATCCTCGGCACACCGCTCTTCATGGCACCGGAACAGTTTGACGGAGAAGCGGTCAGTGAACCCGCCGACTTGTTCAGTCTCGGCAGCGTGCTCTATACGATGTGCACCTCGAAGCCGCCATTTGAGGGCGAGTCATTCCACCAATTGAGGCGGCAAGTTCGGGAGACCGGTCCCGTTCCCGTGCGCAGCCTGCGCCCGGAAGTCCCTCCCTGGCTGGAACAATTGATCGCCAAGCTCCATGCCAAACAGCCGCAGGCTCGCTGCGCCTCCGCCGCGGAGGTCCTGCAGCTCTTTGAGCGGCATTCCTAACGTTTTGGTCAAACGTGGTTTTTTTGTTGACCTGGCACCCTCGCGCGCGCGACGATTACTCGGCTGCCCGCTTGAGCAGAATGACGATCTGTGAGCGGCAGCGGCGGGATGCAGATCTGAGAAGAACCGGGTAGTCCGTGGACTGCTTTGCAAATCACCCTAAAGGAAAGGAATGTTTATGCGCCCGACTCGCTTGTTCGCGAACCTTGTCATGGTGCTCTCGCTGCCATCTCTTGCCCTGGCCGACCAGGCCGATCAAGCCGCCGCCAGTTATAAACAAGGGATGGAGGCGCTTGGCAACAACAAGTTGGATGACGCCATCAAGCTCTTTACCAAGGCCATCGATGCCGATCCGAAGCACGTGGCCAGCTACATCGGTCGAGGCCGGGCCTACTATGACAAGAAGGAATTCGACAAATCGATTGCCGACTGCGACCAAGCCATCAGCCTCGACCCGATGAACGCCGGGGCCTTCTACTACCGCGGCAGGGACTACCAGTTCAAGGGCGTCCCCGATCGAGCGATCGAAGACTACAGCAGCGCCATTCGCCTGGATCCCAAGCATGCCCTGGCTCTGGCCAACCGCGGCTACCTGCATCACGAGTTGAAAAAGGAATACGAGCTAGCCAAGAAGGACTACGAAGAGGCCATGAAGCTCGATCCCAAGATCTCCCAGGTGCACAACAATTTGGCCTGGCTGCTGGCCACCTGCCCCGACGCCAAAATTCGCGATGGCAAGACCGCGGTCACCAGCGCGACCAAGGCCTGCGAAATGACCCAATGGAAGTCGCACCTGTTCCTCGACACCTTGGCCGCGGCTCAGGCCGAAGCCGGCAATTTCCCTGAAGCGGTAAAGTGGCAGAAAAAGGCCCTCGAAAAGACGGACGAATTCCCAAAGGAAGAGGTGGAAAAAGCGAAGGACCGGCTCAAGCTGTACCAAGAGGGCAAGCCGTACCGAGCGGAATAAGTGGACCGTAGCTAAATGACCGTGTGCAAATCAGCATATGCTAGCCCGACGCGTTAGCGAGGTCCTTGCTGACGCGTCGGGCTAGTATAAGTTAGCGAGGTCCTCGCTGACGCGTCGGGCCAGTATAAGCGGAATCGTGCACGGTGATGTAGCTCATGTAGGCGCAGGACGGGATGTATGAGAGGGTACGAGTCCTCAGGCCTTTTTCAGTATGCAAGTCGGCAGTATGGGCATTCTCGATCACTGGCACCCTGTGCTGCTGAGCCAACGACTGAGTAGTAAACCAGTTGGCGTGCGCGTCGGCGGACAGTCGCTGGTGCTGTTCCGGGAGCACGACCGACAGATCGGCGCTCTGCAGGATATGTGCCCCCACCGGCGGATGCGGCTCAGTGGGGGTCGGGTGGCAAACGGACGCCTGCAATGTCCCTATCACGGTTGGACCTTCGATGCCAAGGGCTGTGGCGCAAGCCCGGGAACGCCACGGCTTCAGGCTCAGGTTCCTTGCTACGATGCTTGCGAGGCCTACAACGTTATCTGGGTCAAAGCCCAGGGGGCCAGCGCCACGCTCCCGGCGTTCGAGGTTGCCGGCTACCAGCACATGTGCACGCTGGAACACCACATGAGGGCACCGCTGGAACTGGCCCTGGACAACTTTTGCGAAATCGAGCACACCGCTACCGTGCACCAGACCTTCGGTTTCGACCCGGCGCGCATGACGGAAGTAGACGTGCAGGTCGAGCCCACGGACACCACGGTGCGCGTTCGCAATGGTGGGCCGACCAAGCGCATCGGCTGGGCGATGCGCCAGCTCCTCGGCGTTCGGAGCGGGCACTGGTTTTATTCCTACTGGACGACCTATTTTTCCCCGGTTCATCTCGTGATCGACCACTGGTGGGGTAATCCGGCCACCGGGCGCGAAGCGCTGGTGCGCTGGCGTGTAGTCGTGATGCTGACCCCACTCGACGCGGGCACGACGGCCGTGTGGAGTTTCGCTTACGCCCGCTCGCGCTGGCCCGTTCCATGGGGCGGCCTGCCGCTGTTTCGTTGGTTAATGCGCCGCCAGCTCGACACCGAGATACGGTTGGACGTCGGCCTGGTCGAGGGCCTGGCGAGCCTGGACACCTCAATCGTGGGAATGAAACTCGGTCGTTTCGACCGTGTGCTGGGCTTGAACCGCGATCGAATCGACCGGCTGTACCGGGGGACCGCCGGTCTGCAGGCTTCGACCCCACCCGATTGTGGACCCGATTCGTGCCAATGAAATGCAAGGGAACAACGCCGGCGCCGCCTTCAAGAATGGACCGCTCTGCCGTGAAAGGCGAAAAGGCCTGAGACATGATTTCGGACTACGACGGTCGAAGGCTTCGAAGCCCCAATCCTCATCTTATCCATCTCTATAAAATGACGCACTCTGCCTCGACGTTCTGAGAGACCGTCGTGGCGAGTTCGACAAGCGCCTCGGCTTCTACCGACTGACGATTCCGGGCCAGGCCTGCCATTTGCGACTTGAGGTCCAGGAAGGCCCGGCTGCATTCCGGATCGAACTGGGCGCCCGCCCCGCGATGAATCCGCTCGAACGCTTCCTGGAGCGGAAGACTGGTTCGATAGGGACGATCGCTAGTCATGGCGTCAAACGCGTCGGCAACCGCCACGATTCGCGCAGCCAGCGGGATCTGTCCCGCGCTCAGGCTATCGGGATAGCCGCGGCCATCCCAGCGCTCGTGATGGTTACGGACGATCGGAAGGACTGTCGCGAGCTCGGGGATTGTCGCCAGGATGGCGGCGCCTTTGACAGTGTGCGATTTCATATGCTCGAATTCTTCATGCGAAAGCCGACCTTCCTTCCGCAACACGCAATCCGAGATGCCGATCTTGCCTATATCGTGCAGGCGGCTGCCGGTATCGATTTGCCGGCGCTCTTGGGCAGGAAGTCCCATTGCGTCCGCTAGGTGGAGGGCATACTGGGTCACCCGTTCGGCGTGGCCGGCTGTCAACGGATCGCGCAGCTCGATGGTTTGGGCCAATGCGATGACCATGCGGATAAACCAGCCGCGCTGTTTTGCGATGAAGAAACGGGCGTTTTCGATGCTCCCGGCGATGCTTGCCGCGATTGCGTCTGCCAGGTGCAGATCTACGACGTCGAACGGTTTGTCTTTCACGCCGCGGTCAAAATGCAAGATGCCCAGGCGTCTCTCCGGCGAGCGCAGCAGGGCGCACAGCACGGAGCGCATGCCGCTCTCGGGAACGCTATCCCCACCTCGAAGATCATCACGAATATCGAGGCTGAGCAAGGACTCGCCACGGGCCAGGCAGCGCTGGGCGAGGCTCTTGCTGAACCGCCGCGTTGTAGATTTGGTGCCGGAATCCGGCGTCGTCGCCTGCAGGGTGAGTTCACCCGACTGTTCATCCAGAAGCACGAGTGCGCCTCGACTAGCCTTGAGCGTGCGCACTGCGTCGTCGAGACTCCTTTGCAGGAATGCGTCCATCGAATTGTCCCGATGGAGTTCGTGCCCCGTCCGAAGCAACCCCAGGAGCTGGGTACTGCTGCAAGAATGCCGCGCCATGTCGCGTGCGGCCACCTCAAAAGATTCTTCCCAGCTATGCCGCGCGGTGGCTTCGACTTGCAGGGTTCCGCAGAAGCTCTCTAAGGTATCTGTTTCTGCGCGCTCGATGTGTGCGACCCTGAGTTCCAGGTTGCCGATGCGGAGCATATCCCCTTGCTGGATCTGTCGTTCTTCCGGACCGAGAGTTGAGTCGTTCAGCGCCGATCCGTTGGTGCTGTGCAGGTCGCGGACGAACCAGCCCTGTGGTTCCCTGCACACCAACTCTGCGTGGCAGCGGCTGACCGAACTGTCCTCCAGGCGCACCTCCGACTGCGGTTCCCGGCCGATGCGGAGGAGTCCGGTTCCTTGCCAAGTCTGACCTTCGATCTGCTGACTCACGCCAAGCAGATGAATGCGGCGCGTACTCACGGGCGTATACCTCAACGTGCAAGGGCCTCCCAACACTAACTTAGCTCACGGAAAACCACCGTGCCGCGAATTTTCGGGTAGTGGTACAGTTTGAAGAAAACTTCTCTGGGATAAGCGGATGCTTATGCATTTGGATCCTGGGAGCGCTTGGGACAAATTTGGCTCGTGTCAGCCCGGCGTATTGGCTAAACTGAGGCAAGAGAACGCAAGTCAGTAAAGTGAGCGTCGGCCGGGACGAGTCAATTGCAGGAAGGTGCCGCCATGCCTGAGAGCAAGAAGAGCATTCGCGAACAATTTGGGATCGATTTTCTGCTCGGCCAAAAGGAAGCCGCGAAGGCGACCCCTTTCTCCGCGCCGGCCGGCGAGTCCATGGGGCTCGTCGACAAGGCCAAGCAGGTGCGCCTGATGGCCAAAGTGCTCAAACCACTGGGTGCCGCGCCGGACGCGCAATGCCATCTCGCTGATCTGATGGATCCGACGGGTCTGGACCTCCCGGACCTGCTCAAGGTCGAGGAGACACTCGAGAAAAACCAGCTCGTGACCGTGGTCAGCCGGGACCGGCTGGGCAACCACTTGATCCAAATCACCCCACAGGGTCGTGAGTTTCTTGAGGATTTGAACATCTAAGAGGTCGCCATGCTGTTCGCCCTCCTTTTCGGCAGTGCCGCCGCCGCGGTGCTGGCATACTTCGCCAGCCGTCGTTTCGAATCCGAGCACCACATTCTCCGCGCCGCTTGCTACACGGCCGTGGCCGCCCTCATTCCGCCGCTCGTCTACACACTCATCGAATTTAAGCAGCTCGACGCTGTCTATTGGTGGGCCGTGCCCCTGGCGGCGCTGCTTGCTTTGCTCTTCTTTCTGACGCGCGACAGCCAGTTGCCGTGGGCCGTCAGCTACGGCGTGCGCGGGCTACGGGTTTGGGTCTTTGTCCTGTTGGCCTCTGCCGCAGGCTACGGCGCTATGTTGCGCTACACGCAGGCCGATTGGTACTTTTGGACGGCAGTCTTCTTCGGCGTGCTGGTGGGCGCCTCAGAGATTATCTCGCGCTACCGGGACGAGCCGGGGGCGGCGCTCCTGAGTTTGCCCGGCCTGGTTTACCTGAGCATCAACGGGGCCCTTTCGGCAGCCGCGTATGGTCTGCTGCGCTGCTACCGGGAAAGCCTGTTCCCTGCCATCAAGGATGACCCGCTGATGACCAGCATCATTGCCGGCTTCGGGGCGATGGTCGTCATGCGCTCGAAGATCTTCAGTTTCAAAACCGCCAGCGGCGAAGATTTTGCCGTCGGCCCGGACGCCGTGATCACGATTTTTCTGCGCTCGGTGGACCGTGCTATCGACCGCTGGCGGTCGATCAATCGGCAACGTTTGGTCTTCCGCACGACGCAGAACATCGCCTTCTCCAGCCGGATCGCGGATTTCTTCAAGGGAAACGTGGCGGCCTATCAAAACCTCAGCAACGAGGAAAAGGGCGAACTGAAGAACGCCATTGAAGACGTGTCGAAGCAAGCCGACCTTGACCCGCAGCTCAAGCTGATGGCCATAGCGTTCGGTTTCCTGAATATCAGCGGCGAGGGGAACTATACCGAACTCATGGAGGACCTGCGTACGTTTCTAAACCAGCCGTTGCCCACGCCACCCGCGCCTACGCCCGCCTCGGCGACTCCCGCGCCTGCGATTCCCGCGGCGCCCGCATCCACGCCGCCCCCGCCTGCGCCCACTTCCACCGCTCCGGCGCCTACGACTCCGGTGTCACCTGCATCACCACCCTGAGAACACGCGCACTGCTGCAATTGAGCGCCGGCTGCCATGCCCACTGCTCTTGCGTGCGCATGGCATCTATGACGGATCCGTTGTTACCCGGCGCCGCACCCGCGCGGAAAGACAGTCTCTCGGCCTGGTCAGTTTAAGCCCGTACCCCACCGCGCCGGAGATGCGGAGTGTCGAGGAGAAGGCCCGCACCGGCAGTGCGGGAATCAGCAACCCACCTATCTGCGACTGAAATTCCGCGCTTGGTTCTCTTGAACCCGAAGCAAAGACCGACTAGCCTGGCAAGGCTTTTCGTTGCATGATTCATCTGCCCCATTCACGGGCAGACCGTGCCGCGGTTCTTCGAGGGCAATCACCATGCCGATTCTCGTCGTATGTGAAGTGTGTGGCAAGAAATTGAAAGCTCCGGATGATTACGCGGGACGCAAGGCCAAGTGCGCCCAATGCGGCAATATTATCCACATCGGCATTCCCGCCGATGCGGAGCCGCAGCCCCAGCCGAAACCGCCGGAGCGGGAAGAGCGCGCCCAGCGTTTGCCAACCAAACCCAAGGCACAGGAGCCGGAGGAAGCTGAGAGCGTTGAACCAGGCGACGAGTTGGAAAAGCCGAAGAAGAAAAAGAAAAAAAAGAAGAAACGAAGAAGCCAGCCCGAACAAAGCGTCCCAGAGTGGGTCTGGTGGACCGGCGGCCTGCTTGGCACTATCGCCGCCATGTTCATCGCCGCGGCGGTGTTGTTCCAAACAGGACACCCGTTGCTGGTGACCTTTATCGCCCTCCGGGTGGCCATCATGATGCCCATCAGCATCGTTATCTTGATTATCAGCCTGGTTATTAGCAGCGCTATTGTCGGCGGGATCGACTTCAGCGAGTTATCCGTGGTTATTCCCAAAGCGCTAATCCTGCTTTTGGTGACCAGCCCGATTTACGCGATTCCGTGCATCGGCGGGTTCCTGGCGCTTCCCATTTGGTTCATCGGGCTGATGCTCGTGTTCCGCTTGGAGATTTGGGAAACCCGCGTACTGGTAGCCGTCAATTGGGTTCTGAACTGGGTCGCGTTTGTTTTCGTGCTGAGTCTCATCATCAATCTTATTGGGCTCGCCGCCAGACTCCCTGGCGACTTGAAGATTCCACTGCCGCATCGGGCAGCCAACCGGCAGGAGGCAATCGATCTCAAAGCGATTCAATCGCTGGGAGGATCGTACGAACCGGAGGTCGCGGAGAACCCGGACTCGCCAATCGTGGAAATCAGTCTGTCAGGCAGCCGCGCCACTGATGCAGACCTTATACCCGTCACACATTTCTCCAAGCTGAAAGTGCTCAAACTGGACAAGACCCAGATCACGGACAGTGGGCTGGCTAAACTGAAAGGTTTGGCAGAACTGAAGAATCTGGACCTCTCGCGCACGCGGATTACCGATGCCGGTTTGGAGCACCTCAAAGACATGAAGCAGCTAGAGATTCTATCCTTGGCAGGCACCTCGGTGACCAATGACGGAGTCAAGAAGCTCCGCGAAGCGCTCCCGAAGACGGACATCGTGTCACGAGAGCAAGGCCAGTAGAGTATTTCGTAAGTCAGCCGGTGGCGTCAGAGCCCGGAGCGTGACAGGATAGTGCATCTTCTCGAAGGAGAAATCGTAACCGGGCCCGAAGTCGCTCGCATGCTCACGCAAGAGCCGTGAGCATGGCACCAAGCGTCATCACGCCAGACCACCGTTGACGTTCATCGTTGCATCTTTCGCGGCCTCCAGCCTAAATGACGGTGCGGGATTCGGCTGTAGGTCAGGTTTCCAACCTGACCGGACAGATTGGAAATCTGTCCTACGCAGCTGCCGAATCAAGCACGCTGATATAGCTTCTGGCTATGATGACGCCTGAAAGGCCGCGAGGGCCGGACGCCCGCGTTTTGCGTGAGGGGCCAGTCTATGAGCCAGCTTTCTAGCCCACCGTTGCCCTTGTCAGGCGGCCGTTCATCCAGGCTGGGCAAACGCGTCGCTTGGGGTTTGCTTTTGTTGTTCGTCAGTGCCGGCGGCTGGTCGATTTATCATTATTTCATCAACGACAAGGGGCTGTCCGCGGTCGTCGCTCGGATCGATCAGACGGACCCTGGCTGGCGTCTTAGGGAACTGGAGGCCGCCCGGCCAGCCGTCGCCGACCGCGAGAATGCGGCAGCCGTCGTGTTGGCGGCGCAGCCACTCGTTCCCAAAGGCTGGCTGAGGCCGGCCGTTGGCCAGGGTCCCGGTCTGGCGGAAGCCATCCAGCAACTAGCGCCTGTCGTGCAGCTCAATGACAGCCAAGTCGGGGAGCTTCGTGCAGCACTGGCGCTGGCCGAGCCCGCATTGGCAGAATCCCGCAGATTGGCAGGTATGCCACGAGGGCGCTATGGCATCGTTTGGAGCCCGGACGCCATTGGCACTCTGCTGCCGCACCTGGAGGCCGTTCGGGAGATCGCAAGATTATTGAGCACTGATGCTGTGCTCCAGGCCCAGGATGGCCAAATGCATGCGGCGCTAACGGCCTGCAAAGCAGCGGTGAACGCCGGCCGGTCGGTGGGTGACGAACCCTGTGCCATATCGCAACTTGTCCGGTTGGCGAGTGTCGAAATGGGATTGCGCGGCATGGAACGGGCTCTCGCCCAGGGCACGCCGTCCAAGTCGGACCTGGAAGAACTGCAGCATCTCCTGGAAGATGAAGAACGACAGCCGTTGCTGTTGATCGCCGTTCGTGCCTGGCGCGCAATGATGCACCAAGCGCTGGAGGTCATGGCCTCACGCCGATTCAATCGCCGGTTTTATGGAATTCAAAATCCGCACCTTGTTCCGGATGCTGCCATGAACCTTGTTGATTCCGTCATCGCACGCAGCAGCCATGCAGCGTACTTGCGCTATTTGACCGAGTATGTGGAGATTGCGAAGCTGCCTCCTGAGCAAGTGAACGCCCGGCTGCCCCAATTGCAAAAACCAAAAGCCGAGCTGCCTGCCTTCTTGGCAGCTCTGACCAAGGGCGATCATCACAAAATTGGCGAACGCTTTTTGAAGAATCTCGCATTGCTTCGCTGCGCGAGCGCGGGGCTGGCGGTGGAGCGCTACAGGCAGGAACAGCAGCACTGGCCGGACAAGCTGGCTGACCTGGCTCCCAGGTTTGTTGCCCAGGTGCCGTCTGACCCATTCGACGGCGCCCCGCTGCGTTTCCGGCGGCTGGACGACGGCGTAGTAATCTACACCCTGAATGAAGAAGGCAAGGATAACGGCGGTAATCTACTTTCTGCAGGCAATGGCTCCAACAGCAAAGCTCCGGCGTTTCGCTTGTGGGATGTCGGCAGCCGGCGCCAACCGGCAGCCAAGCCGTCCTCGGGAGCACACGTCCCGCAGATCGACAAGCGCTGAACGAATGGCGTGGCGCCCTCCAACATCACCTCTCCAAGCGTTTTAGGGATTCCTTCGCCTCATGCGTCAGCCGAGTGCCTGGCGCTCCGTTTGCGACAGTCTGCAGGACTTGCTTGGCTTCCTTCGTGCCGATCTTTTCTAACGCTTCCACGGACCGTAGGGATCTCAACTCTTCAGACGAGCTGAATGGGACCTCCTGTTTTTCAATCAGCCTTTGCAAGCGTTGCCGCATCTCCAATGGTGGGGCCTTATCCAACGCCTGCCGCAGCATCGGCAGCGCGGGTTCGCCGAGCTTTTCCAACTCTTCGGTTGCTTTCTTACGCAGCGCGTACTGCTTGCTATCAAGGTCGGCAATGAGTTCGAGTACACGCTGGCGATGCACGCCAGCGACCGGCTTGAGTTGCTCCCTCAAGAAGGACACCGTATGCGCAGGGCACGCGATCAGCTTCTCCATCGATTGATATGCCCTGGCAGCGTCGTCCAATGCCAGATCGGCCCACCATGCCTTCATCTCTTGTGCTGTCGCAGTGCTGCCCTTGCCGGCAGGCGGCGACCCGCTGACGTCCCATAGCAGAACAGTGGAATCGCTACTTCCGGATGCCAGGATCTTGCCATCGGGCGAAAAGGCCAAGCAACGGACGTGTGATAAGTGGCCCTTCAGCAGCCGCCGAATTTGGCCGGTTGCGACTTCGGCAACGCCGACTAGCCCCCGCGAGTCTCCCCAGGCCACTATCCAACCGTCAGGTGAAAAAGCCATCGAGAACGTACGCGCTCCTGCCGGTAGTTCAATCCGGCGCTCCTTGCCGCTGCCGAGGTTTAGGAGCCGAATGTGACGGAAATCTTCAACCCAGGCGAGAGTATTGCCATCCGGGGAAAAGTTTCCGAAGCAGGCGTCCGCGCCGACCCACTTGCGTAGTTCCTTTCCTGTGCGAGTATCCCAAATATGGACTATTCCAAGAACTTGGGGCGGATCTCCTTCGACGGAGACCAGCATTTTTCCGTCGGGAGAGAACGGCCTGGGGTTGAGATAGCCACGCATGTTCGACTCAGAAAGCAACCTCTTACCCGTGACGGCATCATGAAAGGTCACCTCACCTCCATTGTCACCGGCTGCGATCATGTGCCCGTCAGGAGAGTATGCGACACCGGTTCCAGAAAACGTATTCCATTTGTGAATCTCCTGGCCCGTGGAAGGATCCCAAATTCGGATACTCTTGTCGTGCCCCGCGGAGGCCAGGGACTTGCCGTCCGGTGCAAAGTCGACGCTCCAGACCCGTTGGCGATGCCCCTCAGCGAACCACCGAATCGGCTTGCCAGTGCTCGTTTGCCAGAGTCGGATGGCGCCTTCAATGCCGGCAGTGGCGATGGACTTCCCATCCGGTGAGAAAGCCACGGAATTGACGTAGCCGCCATGCTCAGGAAAAGAAAGGAGTTCCTTGCCGTTCGTTATATCGCAGATGCGGAGTGGAACGCCAACGCCACCGGAAATGAGTTTCCGGTTGTCCCGCGAGAAAGCCAGGGCGTCCACGCCGAAGAGGTGACCCGGCAGCCGGCGAATTTCGCGCCCCGTGGCCACATCCCAGAGTCGTACGGGACGGTTCTCCAAAATCTGCCCATCCTTCCTTGCGTCTCCAGAGGCCAGCATCTTGCCGTCGAACGAAAAGGCGAGACTTGACGAACCTCCAACAGCATCGAAGTGGCGCACTTCCTTACCGTTGGCTCCTTCCCACAAACGGATCTTGGTATCCGTTTGGCCTGCGGTAGCCAACCTGCTCCCGTCCGGCGAGAACACCATAGCCGAAACTCTGCAAGGGTGGGCTTGGAAGTCGAACTTTCTACTTCCTCGGAGCACATCCCAAAGCTCCATCTTGCCGTCGCTTCCAGCCAGGGCGAGCGTAAGGCCATTGGGGGAGAATGCGATGCAAGCGCCATCATTCAAGCCGGTTGTGAAACTGGTTCGCTCCACCCCCGTGGTCACGTCCCAGAGATGGGCGGTGTGATCATCGCAGAACGTTACCAAAGTCTTGCCGTCCGGTGCGAAAGCGACCATCTGCGCTCTATGCTCGTTGAAACCGAGCGAGCGGAGTTCTGCACCTGTGCACAAATCCCAGAGGGTCGTGCGATTCTGCATAGTTTCTCTGACATACCCGGCGACGGCGAGTATCTTGGCATCCGGCGAGAGGTCGACGGCTCGGGCAACTTTGAACGCTGGCCCCTCGTAGCGGTGCAGCGGTTTGCCTGTCTTCCAATCCCATTGCGTAATGGTTAATCCATTCTCCGCATCTGCTACGGAGGAGACGGTTCTGCCGTCGGGAGAGGAGGTTAACAAGCGCAGTCCATTCCCTGGCCGCAACCGCACCGTCCCTAACCTGGCCTTGGCTCCACTCGGAAGGGGATCGCCATAGGAGTCGGTTCCCACTGGCCGGTCTGTTGTTGCAGTTGACTGACTCCCATTTCGTGCCATTGGCGTTGGCAGTGCTTCTGCCGCGGCCCCCGCACGCTTTTCGGCAAGTGCCTGGTGAATCGTCAGACCGACCCCGGCCGTGACGAGGACCAAGGCAAGGAACACCCGCGTCCACACGTTGATTGCCGAGATGCTCATCTCACGCAGGGCGCTCTTGACCAAAGCAGCCACAGGGCCCGAGATCGCCTCGGCAGCTTCGCTCTTGGCAAATCGACACGCCGCGTGCGTCGTGGCGGCCACAAGCCCGGCAGATGCCCCTCCCATTGCCGCCTCAGCGGAAAGAGCCTTGGCCCCGAGCAGAGCCGAGAGAGTCAGTCCGCGCCGTGTCAGCCGGTCGCGCAGTAGATTTCGGCCCTGAGACAACCGGCTAGAGAGCGTGCCTTCCTTCCAGCCAAGTTCACGGGCTGCTTCTTCCCTGCCTTTGCCTTCCAGGCAGCAGAGCACAAAGGGCGCGCGATATTTCTCCGGCAAACGCCGCACTTCCTCGTCCAAGATCGCCTGCCATTCGCGGAAGGATGCTTCGGAGAGTGGAGATAGCCCTTCAGAGACACGCGACTGCATTTCATACTTGCGACGGCGCATGCCATGTCTCCTGGCGTTCCCGGCAGTGCGGTAGGCCACGCCGTGGAGCCAACTCGCGATGCATTCCCGCTCGCGGATAGAAGCGACTTTCCTGGCCAGGATAAGAAAAGTGGCCTGGAACGCGTCCTCGGCATCCTGCTCTTGTCGAAGCACATTCCGGCAAACAGTCATCACCAACCCGCGATGACGCTGCACGAGGAGTGCGAACGCAGTTTCGTCGGCATGCGCGGCAAAGCGTCGGAGTAGCTCCGCGTCCGTCGGCTCAGCGAGGCGTGCCGAGCCGGCTAACCTGCGGATATGCCGCACCACTTTGCCCAGCTGCTTCGCGGCCATTACAGGGACTCCTGCGGGGAGATCAGCACCCTAGTATAGTGTCCGCAGGGAGTGAAAACCGTCTGAGATTGTTTCTCTTGGAGGTGCTACATGAGAAAGAAGAACATGCCTGCCAACGCCGCCCCACCGCCAGGGTTTGGGTTCTGCCCCACCTGCATCTGCACGAACAACCCGAAGGCGGCCAGGCATGCCATGGATCTGTTCTCCTGTGAGGGGATGGAACTATCGATCCGAGATATCGTATTGCTCGCGGGGAGAAAATGCCATGACTTGCACACAGCCATCATTCATCATTCATCATGATGGCCGGCCATGATGGAATGGAGAGAATGAACACATTTCGAGGGAGAGCGGCCAAACCCCAGAAAGTGCGGTAAACACGACTGACGGACAGGTTCATGGGCCCAGCACTCTCTCCTCGCCCACCCAGGACCAATCCGGCAGCATAATGCCGGTTGGGCATGTGCGATCTCAATGATCCACTATGGCGGTAGCATGCCCACATCGCACTATTTGCGACTGCGCTCGATCGTCAGCACACTATGAATGCCATCTTCTCGAAAACGCAGGTCGGCGCGCAATGTTCTAAACTCGCTTAGCAGCCGTGCCAACGGTGCGTTCTCGGCCAACGTCTCGTGGAGCTTGGGCTGGCGCAGCGAGCCCTGCCCCTCGTTGATTATCTCGTCGGTCTTCTTCTCATATGAATAGGGGGCCCCGTCCGGGCTCACTGGCACAAAGCCGAGGTATTGGAGCGCGATCTCACGGCTGACATCCTCGGGAGACTCCGGCGGCACCAGGTGGGAATGATACAGGGCGTACCAACTCGGCTCATTGGCCAGCGCTTGCCGATGTGTTTGCATCTCCAGGTAAAACTTGACGAACTCCTTCGTTTTGCCAGCCGCTTCGGGCGCTAGGTAAAGCGACGCATTGACCGGCACCGTCTCCGGCTTGGGTAGTTTGCCTTCCTTGCGAGCCGCGGAGCGGTCAATGATGTCCTGAATGCATTCCAGACGAAGGCTCACGTACCAGGCGCCGTCCAGGATCGTGTAATAGATTGCGGGCAGAAAAGGTTCCTTGCGTTTGGGATCCCTGGCCAAGGCGATCATGCCGTTGAGCTGGGCCTGGACGCGAACGATCGTGGTGCCCTTGTATTCTGGTTCGAGGGCCGTCCAGGTCACTGCGCCCGGCGCCGAGGTATTGACGACGCCACGCAAGGTCGTGAGCACTCCGGCAAATACCAACGGGTTGCGGATGGCGACGCCTGCCGTGACCGGCATCTGAAAGAGGAACTCTATCTCCTCGCCTGGGGCATTATTCGGTCCAGGATCGAGCTCACGTTGCAGCGCTCGTTTGGCAGCCTTGCCATACATTTCGCTGTCGTCGAAGCGAATCACGAACCAGTCGCCTAGCCAGTCGAGGCCCTTGTTCTTACCGAGGACGCCCAGACCACTCAGAGCGTCTCGGAGGGAGCCACGCTCCGGGGCGTTCGGCGATATGTGGGCCACGAACTGCGCGATCGTTCGCGGCGAAAAGCCATTGATCGCCAGCGGGGTGGTACCGTCGCCCGTGCGGCTGCGCAGCTCGTTGTACTCGGTACTCTGGATCAACGGCAGGAGATAGGTTTCGATCCGGACCTGATTGTCGTTCAGAGCAAAACGCACGCCCACCGGATCGAAGTAGCGGCGCCACAGGCCCAGATACTCGCCGCGGAATTGCAGGTAATCGCGCTGCTCCGTCTCCGTGACCAGGTCGATCGGCAATTCGATCAAGGGGGTCGCGAAATGCAGAGTGCCGTACATGTCGGCAATAGCCAGCTTGCGCTCGGCGTCCCATGTCACCGGCTTGCCTTCGGGAGTGTAAATCTCTTCCGGTTTAAGGACCGACGACGACGCCGAGCCTTCCTGCGCTGCTGGCAACTTCCCTGTCTCCCAGGCGGTGAACATGGCGTCGTTGGTGCACATCTCGAGACTGGTGAGCACTTCCAGTCGGCGTTTCTCCTTGATCTTGCTGGCGGGGCCGACGAGTTGGCGAATGAAGGCATCGGACAGGAACGCGAAACCTTCTTCCGAAGCGCTCGCCGAAAAGATCGTGCGCATGTATTGAAAATCGAGGGCGTCTGCCAGCGCCAGGCCGCGGCCCTGTTGAGTGTCGATGATGCGGCGTACTGCCGCCGGCGAATTCGAATAAACCACGAAGTCGCCAAGTGTCGCACGATGCAAACTTACCTCTCGCAAAGGCGTGACAAAACTTTCGACCGAGATCCCTTGGTAGCTCTCCTCCCGCTGACGGAGCTGGCTGCCCCACTCCTTGCGAGCATCCTGCAGAAACGGCTCGACGGCGGCCAAGAACAACTCGCGGTTGCGAACGTGGAAAAGGACCGTCACGTCCGAGCCTTCGCGAAGATAGCCGTCGCTGCCGGTGACGGCCAGTTCGCGGATGACGAGCGGTCCCAAGGTTTTGGCAAGCGCTGTGCTGCGCAAGCAGAGCTGCCGTTCATAACGCTGCCTGAGCCGATAATCGCGACTCTGGAGTTCGTAGGCGCGCGCCAGGCTGGTGCCCCACTGATCGATCAGATCAAACATGTCGATGAATTGGCCAACGTTTGGAAAGCGGACGTAGTAATTGGCCGCCGGCACCAATTTGGCCAATGGCTCAGGCGTCGGCTTCTTGTCGCCCATCATTTTCTTCCAGGGGTGCTCGGCAATATCGATCCCCGGGATCTTTTCGATGTCTATCTTTCGTTCGTCGGCGTCACGGAGGCTGCGTCCGATCATCCGTTCTAGTTGCAGCGATTCCGCGATCGCGGCTGCACCCGTTGTTGTTTCATACAGCCGCTGGTGATCGGAGCGACCCCCTGCCCTGCCAGCTCGGTCGACCTGCGGGGAACCCGGCCCTGGCGTTTGGAGCGACGGCACGTTGTACTTGCGGCTGGTAGCCTCGCAGGCATAGCTGTAAAAGCCGAAATCGGGAGCCAACTCGTGCAAGAGCGCGAAGTGCGCCGCCTGGAAAGAAGCCCAAACCCCCTCCAAATCATCCCGTCCGGGAGGCTGCGTTTTCTTACGCTGACTGGAATCCGCCTCTGGAAGCTTGACCGCTTGATCAAACTCCAGGGAAACGGGCACTTCGACCCAGTCGCTTTGTGGAACTGAGAGGCGTGGCTCCTCTTTGTTTTTAGGAGCCGGTTTGCTTTCGACGGGATAGAGGAGCAAGAATTGCGTCTTGCCCTTGCCGGAGCATTTGCCGGCAAACTCCAAGTCGGAAGTCGCGATCGGAGGCGGTTGTCGGTTCGAGACGACGGCCCTCGGCAAGAACGCCGTCACATCATGGAACGCGTAGACTGCTTTCGCATTAGCATCCTGGGGCACTAGCCGAGGATGCCGGGTCAGGTTACGTCGATCACGCAGGGACCATTCAGGCAGGAGAATTTCCCCTTGTTGCGCGGGTTTGGGAATTGCCAGGCCAGCCGGCGGATCGAAGACCACGTGAAAGTAGGTATTCTTGCCAGCTTGCTGAACGCGCAGTTCGCGCACCTTGGGAGGATCCGCAGCCAGTGCAGAACTCGACCATGCGGCCACGATCGTGATCAACACAACTATTCGCGAGGTTAATGTACGGTGTGAGACACGCATCGTTGATCCTCCCTAGTTTTGCCGCGGAGGCAGAGAATGCGACTGCGGGAACAATGGATCGTTCATGCTGATATTCTATGCACTCCTTCTCCGTCTTGATGGCGCGCCGGGTGGATTCATCGACCAAGGGGACAGCGATGGTGCTTGACCGGGAATGCAATTCATAGGTTCAGTTTCGGCTGCTGCCGCTCAGCCGGCAGCATGTTCTGAACCTCGACCAGATGTTGGTTGAGCAGGAGTGAAGATGTCGTGCCGTGCAATTGCAGCAGGGCGAGCAGCGAACCGACTGGCAGTAACTGCGTCGTTACGGCGAGCGCCGTTGCAATTCCGAGGCTAAAGTGCGAAATAGGGGCGCGCGGCACGAGACGTGCCGGCGCAAGACGAAGTAAGAAGGGAGGTAATCATTGCGCGCTCGTCTGATGTGTGCCGTGCTCTCGCGGGACGGGAGTGCTTCAAGGGGGCGTGCCATGCTTCCGGGCAGAGCTTTGCTTCTTCGTCAACGTAGGCGAAGCCCAAAAGCATGGCACACGGCGTTTGAATGTGCGAGAACGGCCGGGGCGCTGGGCTCCTTTTTTAAATGGGGAAAGCGCGTCCCAGCCCAGGCGGCACTTGACCGGATTGGAGCTCTGCGGCGATGTAGTTTTCCACCTTGTGGGCCGCGACATCCGGAGTGTCATTGGCAAAATTTACAAGCTGACCTTCAATCGTGCTCAGATAGGATCGATAGACGCCATCCCCGTAATCTTGTGCAATCAGCTTATCTCTCTGGATCCACTCCCAATTCGAAAAGTCCTGATTGAACAGTTCATTCATGATGGTGGCATCCGAGACGCCGGGACTGAGCGGGATGCCTGGCAATGCTCCCGCTAGAAGCGGTCCCGATGGCTGTTCTGGGCCGCCAAGGAGGTTTTTGTTCAAGTTCGTCAGCTCCAGGTTCTTCGCCTCCGCGCTGGCCTCGACCGTGAGAGCGATGGCAAGGCGCGAAACCCCACTCTGCAAGAGAGCGCCCCACGCCGCCGCGCCCACCTGATCCACCGGACGATCGAGCACGTCTTGGTAAAGGGCGGTCAGGAATCCGGTGTTGGTGCCTCCGGCCTTTTGAAAATACTCGGGAGAACCAAGGAACCCGCCCTCAACCTGCTCGATGGTCAGGCCGGCATTCAAGGCGCGGGTCCAACTCTGGACGCCCGCGAGCTCCCCCGTCCTGCCGAGCAGCTGATGATAAAGGTTTTGCAGTTCGAGGGTCTGGTATTCGCTGCTTGCCTGGATCTCCTGAACTACCTGGGATGGCTGCTCGCCCGCATCAAGCTTTGCGCTCCAATAGGCGAGACCTGCCGGGTCGGTATCGCGCTGGAGCAATTGGTGGTATAGGGAAGCCACGTATATCTGCGTGGGCGTCGTCGATAAGAGCGCGCGCTCCTCCAGCAGTTCCAGTTCAAGAGCCATCGGACTTCTCCTTTGTTCCAGAATGACGAACCGCAACGGCGTATCCTGCACTCGCCAAAGCGGTTCGCGATATTCCGCCAGCGCCTCGCGCAATCTCTCTAGTACGAATCTCGGAAGACAGGCTCAAAAGGTCACAGAAAAAATGAGATAGCACACCAATCGGCACATGTAAACAGCTTTGGGTTTGCCTGGGGTTGATGGTCGAGCGTGGGAACAGGTGACATCGCAGATTTCGACACTAAATTCACCAGGTCACCTTTTTTGCCACGGAGAATACGCCAATCAATTCTTTGGCTGGCTCGAGGAGTTGTTCGACGACGGCTGTAACAGCAAGCCCGTTGATGACGCCAGGAACCACACTATCGAGCAGCTCGAAGCCAAGCTCCAACGCAGAGAGACTGTCCTCGCCGAACTCATGGAAGAGCACGTCCTGCTAAGAAAAGTTTTGGGGAGAGTTCACCGGCCGCTGGCTCGCCCACGATACCCGTGGCATCATCGTCGATTTCGTCCACAGCTGGAGCGACAAGACGGACATTCGCGTTCGTCGCTTCTCTCCCCGGATCGACATCGGCACCGGCAAGTTCCCTTAGTTGGGCCAATGCTTCGGCAATGTCAACGAGCACAACGCCTGGGTGCCCTGCGACGACTGGCTTAGCGACGACGAGAAGAACCAAATTCGCGTCTTCGCCCGCCGGCACCGGTTCGAAGGCCACCGGAGGCAGACCTTGATGATGTGTGTGTGAACGCCTCGGCATCCCGCTGCAAACGCTGCCGCCGCCGCGGAACAGCGAAGAGGAATCTGTGGCCTCTGATGCTGGCGAGTGTACAACGAGGTCAACGGGCAGCTGATCCCTGACCTCTACGCACCAACCCGACCACGCGACTCTACCAGATCTGGCGCAACCACGACGCCCACAAATCCAAATAAAGAGACACTTTGCGACATATTTTCACCACGCACTCGCCGTTTTTACGCTAAACCTTCGTGAGATCTTCTCCGAAATCTGCGGGACAACTGTAGTCCGTCCGAGTATACATTCTAAGACTCAGCGGGCGACACCGAAGCCCACAATAGTTTGTCTAATAATTCAACAACAGCTATCTCTTTTTGCATTCGCCCTAGTTAGGAGTCCCAGCGAAGTCGGAAAGCATCTTCTGTCTGACTGATCAAATGCTGCTCCGTCTCACGCAATAGTTTTGTTTTCCTTGTTTCGACCATGTTTGCGCTAAACCTTCCCGAGATCTTCTCCGAAATCTGCGGGACAACTGTAATCCGTCCGAGTATACATTCTAAGACTCAGCGGGAGACTCCCAAGGCATAACAGTGTTTCTAATAGTCCGCCAACAGCTATCTCTTTCTGCATTCGCCCTAGTCAGGAGTCGCAGCAAAGTCGGAAAGCATCTTCTGTCTGACTGATCAGATGCTGCTCCGTCTCAAGCAATAGTTTTGTTTTCATTGTTTCGACCATGCGAGAGTAACTCAGGGTGAGGTCTGCCGTTCTTAACCCCCCAGTTCTATTCATGAAGGGAAATTTGCCATGCTGAAACTGCAATGGAGTGTCCGCCGGCGTCCGAAGAAGGGCTTCACGCTTATCGAGCTGCTGGTAGTTATCGCGATTATCGCTGTTTTGATCGGCTTGTTGTTGCCGGCCGTGCAGAAGGTGCGCGAGGCGGCCGCGCGCATCAGTTGCGCCAATAATATCAAGCAGATCGGCCTGGCGGTTCACAATTTCGCCGGCACTTTCAACAAAGTGCCACCCATTGGTTCGTGGGGCGAATACTTCCGGGGGGGTGGGAACCCCTACATACCGGGGCAAGGTGCGGCTCCCTACGCCGACTTCCCCGCCCAGTTCTCTGGTGGCAGTGTCACCTCGCCCGATGGTGCCACGGGCACCTGGCTGTTGCATCTGTTGCCATACGTCGAGCAAACAAACCTCTACAACCAGTTTTCCGCTCTCGGCAATTTGAATACCGTCGATACAGAGCCGCCGGCGACATACTTCAACGCCTATGATGCGTTGATCTCCACCAGAGTTAAGCTCTACCTGTGTCCCTCCGATAGTTCCAATCCGTCCAACGAGCAGACTCACAGCGCCGGCAGCTATGCCTCGTCGAATTATGCCGGCAACGTGATGGTCTTCGAGCCCAGAGGTCAGGGCAGCATCGTAACATCAATGCCGAACGGAACTTCCAACACCGTCATGGTTGGAGAACGTATCCAGAATTGTGATGTTTCCATCGCCCTTGGCTATACCAGCGGCGGTCAAGTGGTGATTGGCCCGGCCTGGGGGTGGCAATACCCCGATCACGGCGATGGAGGTCAGTGGGCTGCCTTCGGCTGGTGGACCGATGGCTGGGCGGATATTAGTAACGGAGGCACCCCGCCGCCTCTTCCACCCGGCACCCCTACTGGTGCCTGCCTCAGAACTGACTATTACGACTGGAGCGCTAATTACGTCCCCCCCATTCCGACAGCCAACCCGAACTATCTCTTCGATGTCAATGCCACGATTACTAATTGCAATACCTTCGTTCTCAACTCCCCCCATGCCGTGATGCAGGTAGGGATGGGGGATGGTAGCGTCAGAGGTGTTAGCGGCGGCATCAGCAAGGCCACCTGGCTAGCCGTATGCATCCCCAATTCTGGTCAGGTGCCGGGATCGGATTGGTGAGTCGTTTCTGACTTCGGCGACTTGCGAAGTCCACCAGAGGCAGGTGGACTTCGCTTTTCCATTTCACTCGCTCTACGGAGAGAGTTCGGTCATGCGAACCTGGACAAATACTTCCTGCAGATTCTCGGGTGTGTTACTCCTCGCAGCATGTGCCGTGATCTGCTTGGGTTGCGGGGGAAAAGAGAAAATCGTTTCTGTAACAGGCACGGTTACGCACAACAACCAACCCATTGCTGACATCATGGTATCGTTCGTCCCGCAGGGAGTGACAGAAACCGGAGTAAGCACCGGTGAGACGGATGAAAAGGGCCGGTACGAACTATATGTTTCCAAAACGGGTAAAAGCGGGGCAGTTGTGGGCACCCACAAGGTCTGGGTCTCCCTGCCGCGCGAGCCCGAAGTTTCCAATAAACGCGACGGTCCTTATGTCAAGAAACAGAAGACCCGAGCGCAAGACCTGACCCTGGCCGAAGCCCAAATCCTGAAGAAATACGGCAGGCTCGATAAGACTCCGCTCACCGTGGAAGTCAAAGGCGACCCGATTGACCTCAAGCTCGACTGAGATTTCGACTTATACTGAGCGCGGTCAAGAATGAGACATCGCCCTGCGGGGGAACCTGTGAGAGATAGCCCGCATTCTGGCGAATGCGGCTACGGCCTATTGGTATCAGTATTGACCGCACGCAGTATAATTCCTTTCTCCGCTGGGCATCATCAGTTCTGGGTTGCGACCCGACTTCCTGCGGTTTGCTGGGATTGAGGCTGTACGGATCGGCGACCCAGGCCCCGAGCGACGTTTATGCGCCCTTCCGTCCAGTTGTTTTTGCCGCAATCGAGAGTTTTCCCCGCAGTCTCTTCAGTTCGGAAAAGCAAAGGCTGTGGTGGCCGCCGAAATCATGGCGTGGTCAGCGTCAACGCCATCGTCGCCCAGCAGGTGGCGGCGGCGGAGATGAACTGGGACCTGCCGTGCGGGAAGCCGCTCGTAGAATACTCGACGATCGGGAAGCTGCGTGTGGCCACGAACCAAGAGCCGTCCGCCAGCTGGGTTCGCAAGAGGAACTCGACGCCGCGCTGGTAAGCTGGGTGATCGACGGCGACGCCGCCTCCCTCGTGCAAAGCATACAATGCCAGACCGGTGGCATAGGCGTCGCTTGCCAGTGTCGGCAACTGTGACCAACCGCCGTCTGCGCGCTGCTCGCCCGCGAGATTCGTGACGGCTTTCGTGACTGATTCTGGCTCAGCTTGTGCCCAGCCAAGGCCCAGCAATTGAAATACCCTATCCGCCGTGTCCGTCGGCTCCGCGCTCTGCAGCCAGCGTCGCGCCTGATCGATCCGCACAGCGATTTCCCGGCTTCGACCTTTCGCGGCGTAGGTCTGGAGCCCGCGGACCGCGAGCGCGGTAAAGTGGAAGTCGCTGGCCTCATCCGGCGGGCGATAGGTTTCCTGCTGCCAATGTCCGTCTTTTCGTTGGCGAAGCACGAGGTAGTGGACGAGGGCATCCGTGATTCGACTGGCTGGTTCGTCCTCGGCGGCCAGTCCCGCCAACACGTGGACCGACAGCGTCGGATCGATCCCCGTACCCAACAGGAGCGGCCGAACCCTGGCGCCCATGTCCTTCAGAACGTGGGCTCGTTCCTCGCTGGCAATGGTCTCGTCGACCTTGAAACCATGCTTGCGGGCCAGGGCCACGGTCATCGCCACCAGCGGGTGCTGGTGACAACTGACGCAGTTTCTGGTCCGAGTAATCGTCCGCTCGCTTTGTTGCAACAGGGGCAAGGCTGCGGATACGGCGCGCCGCGCCGAATCGGCGTCCGGTGGGTGCCGTAGCGCGAGCGGCTTGTCCGGATGCGCAAGCGGCTTGGACTGCTCGGCTCCGGCCTCACGAAGCATTTTGACAATAGCGGTTTCCCCCCGGCGTGCGGCCCAATCCAGCGCTGTATTACCGCTCCAATCCGTCGCGTTGACGTTGGCCTTGGCAAGGAGGAGATGCACGGTTTCTTTGCTCGGGGTGGTGGCGGCACCGAGCAACGCATTATGATTGAAAGGCCCACCTTGGACGTTGACGTCGGCTCCTGCCGCCATGAGAAGTCGCAGGCAATCCGCGTGGCCCATGCTGGCGGCAACACCGGCCGGCGTTTGCAGGATCCCCCTTTCGAGCTCGCAAACGGCGTTGGGATCAGCGCCTCGTTCCAGGAGCAAAGCGACGACCTTGGCATTGCCGGATAAGGCAGCGCCGATCAGCGCTGTAAAACCAGTCGGCGTTTTTGCCTTCACGTTGGCACCGTGATCGAGCAAGCAATTCACCGCATCGAGGTCGCCGTTGCCCGCGGCGGCCATGAGCGCTGTATAGGCCGGCACGGCCCCGCGGCCATTCCCGCCGTGCGCGAGTAACAGCTCGAGGGTGCTGCGGGACCCCGGGACGCTGGCAGCGGCGACCATGGCAAAATCGTCGACCGGGGCGCCTCGATCGAGAAGAAGCCGCATCTTGTCAAGATCGTGGGTCGTCCGAAGGAGAGCGGCCGTGCCATCCTGGCCACGCACATGGACTTCCGCACCGCTGTCGACAAGGACGCGCATCATCTCCACGTCCGCGTACAGAGCGGCACGCATAAGCGCGGTGTCACCCGCTTCATCGCGCGCGTTGGCATTCGCTCCATGTTGGAGCAGGTACTGCGCCTGCGTTCTGTCGCCGTGGCGGATGGCGTCAAGGAGAATCTTGTCCTGGTCGGGCCGATTTCCCGCCGCGGGCGTGGGATGCGGACTGGCTGGAGTCGGTGTAGTGAATCTCCAAACGCCGACTAGCGCGATAACGAGAACGAGTAGGAGAGCGCTACGCAGCCCCACGCGAAGAAGGATCCCATTGCGGACCGGTCGCAGCATTGTAACACCCGTCTTCTCAACGCGGTAAATCAAAGGCATTCGTTTGCCGGGCTTTTTGAACATGATAGTTTAGCCCGGAGCTTTTCGCCATGCCATACTTCGCGGGTACCTTCAGCCGTGATGGAGCAGTATTGCGCGACTACAAGATGCCGCGATCGAAGTTGGCGGCGTGGCCGCCAGGGACAGGCCGGCCGGCGCGGATGAGACGCCAGCGCTCGCGCACCTCCGTGGGGTCGTAGGCGCGGTAGATGAAGTCGGCACGCAGCGAGACAGCGCCGGCGCGGCGCAGCTCCTTCAGCCGAGTCGAAAGGCAGAACGGGCCCTGGTTGAGCACAATCGTGCGGCAGTGGTAATCGAGCGCGGTTACCTTCTCGCCGTGGCTCGACACCATCTCCATTTGCTCAAAAGAACAATTGGCCTTGCCGGGACAACCGCCGATCAGGTTCGCGTAGGCGCAGGACTCCGCCAGGAAGAGCGGCGTGTCCTGATGGACGATGAGGACGGCACGGGCCCCGAATTCGGCGAGGAGCGAGCGCACGTTGGCCAGGCCATCCTCGGGTGACAGGGTGAACCGGTTCACTCCCAGCTTTTCCAGGGCCAGGACTGCCAGGCGATTGATGACGTAGATCGACCAGTCGGTGGAGAGGTCGAGTTTCGCCCCCTCACCCCTGCCCCTCTCCCCCGAGTACGGGGGCGAGGGGAAAAGCGGTCGATCTTCACGGGCGCTGGCGTTCGCGAGAAACGGCGTCTCGGCCCCCTCACCCCTGCCCCTCTCCCCCGAGTACGGGGGCGAGGGGAAAAGCAATTCCTCGCCAGTCATCGTTTGATCTGTGGGAGACGCGCTTCTGCTCCCCTCGCCCCCGTACTCGGGGGAGAGGGGTCGGGGGTGAGGGGGATTCACCCCGGCGCCGGAAGGTTGCCCAGCGCCTTGAAGATAACTCCAAGCCGAGAGATTGGCGGCTTCCCATTTGGTCCAGCCGGCGGCGCGGAGGTGATCGATCTTGTGGCGCAGGCTCTTTTCCTCCCAGTAGCGCGTCAGCGCTGGCAGCGCGAGGCGGAACCTCTCCCGGCCTAGCTGCCCAGCCAGGCGATCGAGCTTATCAATCAGTACGGTCAGGTTGTCGCGGGCGATGTCCACGACCACCTCTTCCAGATCGATGAAATCAGCAGGCTCTAAGGCGTCGAGAAAACCGACGCGGTCGATTTTAATCGACCAACGGAATGCTTTCGTCTCCGCCGCGGGCGGCATGGGCGGGCACAGCTGCGCTTTCAGCCCGGTAACGCGTTCCGACAGTTCCTGACGCAGAGCTTCTTCCAGCCCCGTCGCCAGGTCACGGCGCAGCTGGTTGAGGCGCGACACCGGCACGAAGCAATTCTCAGGATTGTGAAATGCGAAGGAGTGGAGCGTCAGCGACGTGTCGCCGAGTTTTTCGAACGCGCTGCGGGCCGCTGCCTGCATCGCCTGCTGATCCCTGGCCGGTGTGAACGGGCCGGCCAGCGTCCTGCGAACTTCCAGAATGGGAAGATGCCCGGCCGTGTGCGCGACGCGGCCAACAGCGCTAAGCTCCGCGCTGGTGAGCAGGACCTCGACGGCGACAGGCTTGCGCGTGCGATACAGGCCGGGCTTGGGGGTCGTGTGGCGGTATTTCTGCTTCACGGCCTGCGAGGAGGAACAATACACGGGAGCACCGACGGGAATGTCCGGGTGCTCGGCCGGCAGACCGACTTCCACGAGGGCACCGGCCGGGGCTTCGAAAACCTCGCGAGCGGTGCCGAACCGTCCGGGAGTAACCGTCCAGAGATGATCGACGGCAAAGCCGAAGGGTTTGCCCTGCACTGGGAGATCGATTTGCAAACCGTCGTGGCGCTCGAGTTCCCGGCGCGTGTGAAAGCGCAAGCGGGGTTCGGCCGTGCCGGTGTGGACGACGGCCTCGACCTTGCCGACGGGCGTGCCGCGGTGGCCGACGGTATCGCGATCGGCCACCTCCTTATCCTTGTGCGACTCCACGAAGAGGTGCGTCCACGGTCGACTGAAGACGCTCTGCATGTCGGCTTCCAGGGCGGGTCGCTCGCTCGGCCTGAGTGTGCCGTCGATGAGCTTCCGATAGTAACTCGTCGTGGTGGCGACATAGAGCGGGCTCTTCTTGCGTCCCTCCACCTTGAAGCACGACACGCCGGCCGCGCGCAAGGCGGGCACATGGTCCGGCAAAGCGAGGTCTTTCATCGAGAACGGGAAACCCTGACGCGGGTCGCGGCGCACCGGCGTGCCGTCGCGGAGGGTGAGCGGGGCGTTGCTGACCTCGAACGAGTCGCGGCACGAGTAAGCGCATTTACCGCGGTTGCCGCTGCGGCCCAACGTTTGTGCCGAGAACAAGCACAGGCCGCTATAGGAATAACAGAGGGCGCCGTGGATAAAGACTTCGGTTTCGATTCCGGAGGCCGCCGTGATATCGCGCACCTCCTCGAAGGTAAGCTCGCGGGCGAGCACGACGCGGCGAAAGTCCAGGCGCCGCAGGGCTTCGGCCCCGGCGCGATTGTGCACGCTCAGCTGCGTGCTGGCGTGCAGCTCCAGCTCCGGGAAATGCGTGCGCACCAGGTGGTAGACGCCCAGGTCCTGAATGATCAAGGCGTCGACACCGATGTCTGCAAGGGCGGCTACCGCCTCGATCAATTCGGCCAATTCGTCCTGGCGAACGAGCGTGTTGATCGTGACGAAAACGCGACGGCGCGGCTGAAGGCTATGGGCGTAGGCGGTAATCTCATCGACTTCCTCAATGGTGAAGTTCTCGGCCTCGGCGCGCGCGGAGAACTTCTTGAGTCCCAGGTAGATCGCGTCGGCGCCGAAGTGGAGGGCCGCGCAGGCCGCATCCGGACCGCCTGCTGGAGCGAGCAGCTCAACCGGGCCCTGCACACCGTCTGCGGCAGAAACGGCGACCTGGCTGCGCGGCTCGCTGACGGCGCCGCTGTAGGCGCCTTGCGGCTGCAGCGGTTCCGGCGCATCCGGTAAGGGAGATAGCGCTGTCCAGCCGTGCCAGCTCGAAGGGGATTGGCTCTCCTCGAGTTCAACTTCTTGCGGCAGCAACGGCAACGCGATCTTGCTTTCTGCCCCGGTCGACAATTCGTTCATGCGATCTCCTTAATACAGGAGATTGTAGCAGGGTTTAGGGACAAAGGCGGAGCAGCCGGCTTCCCGAGAAACCGGTGAAGAGTGAAACTAACGGTAAGGTCGTAACGCCAAGCGCGTGGGCGGCTCAGGAGGCGGTGGACTTGGCAGGAGCGACAGCGCGATCGAGGTCTGCTGCTGCTTTCGAGCGTTCGTGCACGATCATCGAGACGCCATGCTTGGGCCGCATGGTCACCGACGGCATCAATTTGAGTTTGAAGCCGGGAACGAGCGTCAAACGAAAGCGCTGCACCACCGTGGTTAGAACCAGAATTGCTTCCATCATGGCAAACTGGTTGCCGATGCACACGCGCGGGCCGTCGCCGAATGGGAAATAGGCGCAGCGCGGCAAGCGCTTGGCCAGATCGTTGTCCCAGCGTTCGGGCCGGAACGTCTCCGGATCGTCGAACCAGCGCGCATCGCGATGGACGATCCACTGGAAGAGCGAAATTTGCGTTCCCTTGGGAACGTGGAAGCCAGCAATCTCACAATCTTCGAGCGCCTCGCGGCCGATGCTGTAGGCGGGGGGATAGAGACGCATCGATTCCTTGATGACCCATTCGGCGTAGCGCAGCCTGGGCACGTCGGCGCTCGTGGGCAGCCGGCCGCCGAGGACCTCTTCCACCTCGGCCGCCAGGCGCGCGTCCACCTCGGGATGATTGGCCAGGAGATAGAACGTGTACGACAACGCCAAGGCAGTGGTCTCGTGGCCGGCGAGGAAGAGCGTGATGAGTTCGTCACGCAGTTGAAGATCGGACATGGCGCTACCGTCCTCGTCTCGGGCGGCAAGAAGCCGGCCGAGCAAGTCATTGCGCTCCTCGCCACTTTGGCGGCGCTGCTGGATCGACTCATAGATGATTTTGTCCAGTTTGTCGACAGCCTGCCGGAAGCGGCGGTTGGCCGGCAGCCAGGTTAAGCGCTGCAGCCACGGGAACCAGATGATCGGGCTGGCATAATAGCGCATGACGATCTCCAGACACTCTCCCACGGTGTCGGCCATGCCGGCAACATTGGTGGTAAACAGCGTCTGACCGATGATTTCAAGGGTCAGCCGCATGAAGTCGACATGCACGTCGCGCGTTTCGCCCGGGCGCCAGGAGTCGATCATGTGCTTGCTAAAGGCCACCATGAAATCGCTGTAGCGCTGGATCTGATCGAGTTGAAAGGCCGGCTGCGCCAGCCGGCGTTGCCTGCGCCAGAAGTCCCCCTCACTGGTGAGGAGCCCTTGCCCCACGAGTCCCGAGAGCATGTGGCTGCCTTTGTCCTTGCTGAAATTGCGATGGTTGCCGCGCAGCACATATTCGATGGCGTCCGGATGGATCAGCAGGTAGAAATTCAGGCCCGCAAACCTGAAGCGAATCACATCACCATACTTGCCGACGCACTGCTGTGGATAGTTGAAAGGGTCCCGAAGCAGTTGCACAGCATTGCCCAGTATTGGTAGCCCCTTAGGTCCGGGGGGAATCTTATTGGTAGTCATTAGCAGGTCTCCGTCTTGATGGCCGAATCTTTAGATGCGCAGGCACACTTTGCCGAAATGGGCGCCGCTTTCCATGTACCGAAAAGCCGCCGGGGCCTCTGCAAAGGGGAACACGCGGTCGACGACAGGCTGAAGCTTGTGCAAACCGATGGCCCGGTTCATCGCCTCGAACATCTCGCGCGAGCCCACATAAATGCCTTGCACGCGGATGTTCTTCATCAAGATCGGGGTCGGGTTGACCTCGGCGGAGTTGCCCGTGAGGACGCCGATCAAACTGATGCGGCCGCCCATGCGCGTCGCGCGGAACGAGCGCGGCAACGTGCCCGCACCGCCAACCTCAACGACATGGTCGACTCCCTGGTCATGGGTCAACTGGCGCACCGCTTTGTCCCATTCGGGGGTGGTCTTGTAATTGATGCCCGCGGAGGCACCGAGCTTCATGGCACGCTCCAGCTTGGCATCGCTGCTCGATGTCACGATTACGCGGGCGCCCGAGAGCCTGGCGAATTGCAGCGCGAAGAGCGACACTCCGCCGGTACCCTGCACGAGCACGGAGTCGCCCGCCTTCAGGTTGCCTTCGGTGATGAGTGCATGCCAGGCCGTGACGGCGGCACAAGGGAGGGTGGCAGCTTCCTCTTCGGTCAAGTGCTCCGGCGCCTGGACGACGCCCTCCTCGTTGAGGACCACGTATTCGGCGAGCATGCCAGGTCCCCCGCCGCCCAGTGCCGATCGGCCCTTGGCCTCGGTCGGCTCGCCCGCTATCCATTGCTGCATGAAGATGCCGGTCACGCGGTCGCCTGGCTTGACGCGGGTCACGCCCGCGCCGACCTCAGCAACCGTGCCCGCGCCATCTGAAAGTGGGACGCACGGGAGACGCAGCTTCGGGTTGTAGGTGCCCTTCACCAGCATCAAATCGCGGTAGTTCAGCGACCAGGCTTCCATTTGAAGCAGGATCTGCCCCGGCCCCGGCTGCGGCTTGGCCCGTTCGGTGATCGTGAGGGAATCGATACCGAACGTTTCTTTGAGTTCGAAGGCTTTCATGGTCGACACTCTCCCGGCTCGTGCCACCCTTCGGCGAGTCTATTTGTGTGGGAAGCCAGGTTATTATAGAAGTGTCGAGCGCTATCCGCAGCCTTCGCGCCTTTGCACCCAAGAAGGAGCCTTAGGGCATCGCAAATTGGCGAAAACAAAAGCGGCGGAAAAGCGCCGCAGTCCAAAGAAGTCGCTTTTGGAGTGCGGCGCTTTTCCGCCGCTTTTGTTTTCCGTTCCTCAACCCTTCAAAATCTGCGCAACTTGAACTAAGTATGAGGGAGTGACCGGGGAGAGAAGGTCTAGTTTTGCAGCGCTGCCACCGGCGAATTCTTCTGCGCGCCGTACGGGACTCCATAATCGCCGTCGATGGCTTGGTGGATGTGAACGTATACCAAGAAGCTTGCCGTAATGAGAAACTGTGCTACGCAGAGTGTTGCCAGGAGCGACCGTCCCAATCTCAACGCCTTGACAGAAGGTATTCCACTGCACAACGCCAGACGTGCAAGCCAGAGGATTTCAAAAGGATAAGCGATAACCATGTAATGGCGATGGATGGGCAAGCAAGAGAGGGTGAGCAGGATTCCGAAACCCAGAAAGGCAGCGTTCAAGGTGAAAGCCGTCGGCGAGCGTTTGCTATTGGGAACAGCGGTCTGCGCCCCCGCCCGGCGTGTCTGCCAGAGCCGCAGGCCCGCGCGAACCAGAATGCAGGCGCCAATCGCAATCACAAGACCGTGCAGGATCCCCACGAGGTAGGTCGGCCGACCGTCCACGATAGGCGAGCGCAAGAAGTCTCCGAAATCGTTGTCCAGAGAATAGTCGAGCCCTAGCCCCAGCGGTTCGGTGACCCAGCGGATCAAGAACTTGCACTCCGCGGCGTGCTGCCAGCCGAACGGCGTACCTGGACGGCTACCCACCTCGTTCGCCATGTACGCCAGCCACGGAACTAGCGAGAGCGCTCCCAGGAAGCTTCCCGCCCGCCAGCCGCGCCAGGCGACCTGCTTCCGATCAAAAAGCAAGGCCCACGCCGCGAAACCTCCTGCAAAGAAGAACGCTCCCATGTGGATCTGGCCGATCCAGGCGCCTATCAGTCCCCAGGCGAACGCGCCCCAAAATCGTTCGCGCTTCCACCAGGCTATAAGCATGAACGAGACAAAAATGGGCAGCACGGAAGGCGGCCAGATCTTGCGCTCGAAGAGCACTGCCAGCGGGTTGACACTCAGGATGGCTGCCGCCCACAGCCACGGCTCACGTTCACCAGACGGAACGCAGCGGTAGGAGAACCAGACCAGGACGCCGATTGCCGCGATTGCCAGGATCTGCACAGCCCGGGCAAGGCTGGTCGGATCGTGCGCGAAGGTGAGCTTGCTCAGGACCTGAAAAACCCAGAGGCTCATGCCCGGATTGCGCGGTCCAACACTGGAATCCATGCCTAACCAGGAAAAGCTGCTGACGCCCTCTTCGGGCTGGGTGTGCTGAAACGTCCAGGCCTCGTCGGCCTTGTATTCCATATCTGAAACCCAGGCCAGACGCAGAAGCGCGCCGAGGAAGATCGATCCGACAAGGCCCAAGGGCGCGATCCAGGCTTTGGAATTGGTCCACATGCTCATCCTTAAGCTCTCGGGGAACGATTGGCTCTCGGTCCAGCTTCATGCGTCGCAGAAACCGCCGGCATCCGGCGGGCGGCCGCCTGTCGACGTTACGATATGTGAAGGTAAATGATTGCGAACAAACCGGGAAAGGTCCAGGCCAAGTACCTGCACCGACCCTCGGCTTGCCGCATCATTTGGCGTCGGTCCCGTGACAGTCGTATCCAGCTGCGGTGGAAAGAAAGTTCCCAAAAATCTCATCTTTTTCTTTGCCGCCGACAGATCAGCTTGTATATTGCTCTTGTCCCGCCGGACGCAACTTCGGTGACTGGGCGACACCGAGGAGGCTACGGCGGGACACTTCATTTCTTTTCGGTCTCCGCTCCCACGATTTGGAAAGATGGCGAAATGAGTTCGAAACGCCATAGCGGTGCGCACGGCGGGATCGTTCCGCTGTAATAAGCCTCCGGACCGAGCAGTTCGCGCAAGTGAAGCAGCGCCTTTCGGCGGCATACCCAGCTCTGGCTCTGGCACCCGGCGGCATCCACCAGCGCCCAGATTCGCGCCAGATGTTTCGCTTCTTGCAGGGCCTCGTCCAGCTCTTCCTGGTGGTGCAAGAAAAGGTTACGGCGCAACTCGAGACTTCGTTGATAGGCGAGATTGAAGCAGCGCCCTTCGCGACTGGCCAGCGAAGAAGGGAAGATCAGACAATCATCGAGCGCCGGCGCACTCGTCAGCTCGCGCAAGTGGCGCCGCACGTAGTTCAACTCGGATTGATAGTCGTCAATCCAGCGTTCCTCCGGCCCGACCACCTCCAGCAGCAAGGCGACCCGCTTGAGCGACTGCCACATGGGCGGCGACGCATGGTGAGGCACCGTCGGCGACACGGGAGAAAGAATGAGCAGCAACGTGAGCAAATCCCACATCGTTCGCACCTCGCTGAGAGGCGATGAAGGACGCTCAGGCCGGGTTGCGAGCGTCCCACGAATGGAACGACCCTGGAGGAATTCGCCGGCAAGCGCGAGAGAGGATCCTTAGGCTTGAATGGTCTCGGGCAAATCGCTCAGCCCGATCCAGCGATGTAACGAAGGCGAGGGGCATTCGTCTATTCCGTCCCTACTGAAGCATAGGTCATGCCAACGACGGCTGCAATCTTGGCAAGTGATTTGCGCGTGGCCCTTACATCTTGCCGCTCCAGGATTTTCGGAGTTTCCGTAAATCCTGGAACCGCGCCGCAACGAAAGGCGTGCATTTCCGTTTCGGTGGGTACATTTTTTCGTTTAACCGCGAGCCAGCGGCGAGCGCGTGAACAGAAGGGAACCGGATCCTGTCTGTTCACGCGCTCGCCGCTGGCTCGCGGTTAAACAATTCTTTGGACACTGCAGAAACGGGAACGCACGCCTGCCGCCGCCTTTACTTTTCTCTCTCCTGCCCTCATGATCAAGGTGAATGATTGCCCCGCACCGGCGTGCGAAATTGCCTATGATTGCCGCCGGTGTGCCTTGCAACCGGAGGGAACAGCATGCCGCAGCCCATTTCACGCGCGGACGGGAAGATGCCTGGGCCCGAGCAACATGGGAGCCGCACGACACCGCTGGGCGCCGGCTCCCGGCAAATGATGGATGCAACGAGAGATTTGTTGCGTGCACGCTTGCGCGCCGTTGCTGTTATTTTCTTCCTGGCGTTCGGTGCCTTCCTCCTCCGCGATCTCCTGCGTGCCAGGGTTCCGGATCTGCTCGGTCTGCTGACGGCCGTCGTCATTATCTTTGGTGCTACGGTTCTCCTGCTAAGGCGGAATGCGCATTTCACATGGAGGCAGTTGCGCGCCATCGAGCTGGCGCTTGTCGGCGTGGCCTGCGGCTTCCATGTCATTCGCGGTTATCTCGCCTTCCAGTCTGTCACGACGCCCTACCAAGTGGCCGCGGAACTTTGTTTCAGTGCCCTGGTATGGTACGCCATCGCTTCGTGCTATGGCATGTTCATCCCCAACACCTGGCGACGGGCTGCCCTTGTCGTCGTGCCGATGACGGCCTTCCCTCTCGGGCTTGCGCTGGTGATGTCGTGGCGGCGCACGGTTGTCGCCGAGGCGGTGCTCCCGGACCTGCTGACCGTGTTGGCCATGCTCATGCTGGCAGGAGCCATGGGGTCGATCTACGGCACCCACATTATCAACACGCTGCGCACGCAGACGCTGCAGGCCAAGGAGGCGGCAGAGGCGGCTAACCGGGCCAAGAGCGAATTCCTCGCCAACATGAGCCATGAGCTGCGCACCCCCATGAACGGCATCCTGGGCATGCTGGAACTCTCGCTCGACACGGAGCTGTCGTCCCGGCAGCGCGATTACCTGGGCATCGTCAAGACCTCGGCAGAATCGTTGCTCGGCTTGCTCAACGATATCCTCGATTTTTCCAAGATCGAGGCCGGCAAATTGGAACTGGAACAGATCTCCTTCCGGCTACGCGATCACGTGGGCGAAACCTTGGGAACCCTGGCTCTGCGGGCACATCACAAGGGGTTGGAGCTGGCCTGCCAGGTGGAAGAGGGCGTGCCCGACGCACTGGTTGGCGACCCGCTCCGTTTACGGCAGATTCTCGTGAACCTGGTTGGCAATGCCATCAAGTTTACCGAGCATGGCGAAGTGGTTGTCCGCGTGGCGCGGGTCGATGCCGGGGAACGTGGGCGGTCGTCGGAGACGGCGGCCAATCCCCCTCACCCCTACCCCTCTCCCCCGAGTACAGGGGAGAGGGGAACGAATGGCCCCTACCCCTGCTCTTCTCCCTCGAGCGCCGGGGAGAGGGGAACGAACGGCCATATGCTCGCGCCCTCGATTGCAGGCGACGCGGACACAGAAGATTCTCTTGCCTGTCTCTTCCACTCGAGAGCGAAGGGAAAGGAAGAAGTTCTCGACTCGTCCCCATCCTCGGAAGAGAAGGGTCCGGACTCCCCTCGCCCCCGTACTCGGGGGAGAGGGGTTGGGCGTGAGGGAGCGAACCTGAGACCCTCCCTCGTGCACGCTGATGAACGAATCAGACTGCATTTCTCTGTGGCTGACACCGGCATCGGCATCGCGGCGGACAAGCAACAGGCCATCTTCAACGCCTTCGAACAGGCCGATAGCTCGATCACCCGGCAGCATGGCGGTACGGGCCTGGGTTTAGCAATCGCTGGGCGGCTCGCGCAGATGATGGATGGCAAGATCTGGGTGCAAAGCGAGCCGGACAAGGGCAGCACCTTCCACTTCACCGCGGCTTTTGCGCTCTCCAGCGAGCCGGCGGAGCCGGTTGTCTCGGAGTTGAGCAATCTGGATGGACTGCCGGTGCTGGTGGTGGACGACAATAAGACGAATCGCCAGATTCTGCGAGAAATCCTCGCTGCCTGGCAGATGAAACCCACGGTCGTGGAGGGCGCCCGCGCAGCGTTCGCCGCGTTGAACCAGGCCTGCGTGGCCCGCGCGCCGTTTGCCCTGGTACTCGCCGATGTCAACATGCCCGGCATGGACGGCTTCAGGCTGGCGAAAAGCATGAAGGAGGATGCACGCCACGCGGCCATACCGGTCCTTCTCTTGACCTCTGCCGATCGCACGGGAGATGCAGACCGCTGCCGCGCGCTCGGACTATCCGGGCATTTGATCAAACCGGTGAAACAATCGGCTCTCCTGAACGCAATTCTTCTGGCCCTGGGCAATCGACCTTTGCCAAGCGAGCCGGCGCCGGAGGTCGAAAAGGAGCCGCGCCGGCGCGCGACACGCTCGTTCCGGATCCTTTTGGCCGAGGACAACGACGTCAATCAGATGATGGCAACGAGTCTTCTGGAAGCCTGGGGTCACCAAGTCGTCGTGGCGAACGACGGACACGAGGTGCTGGCGCTGCTGGAAGAATCCTCCTTCGACCTCGCGTTCATGGACGTACAGATGCCGGAGATGGACGGATTCAAGGCCACCGGGCTAATCCGAGAGAAAGAGAAGAGCAAGGGCACGCACCTGCGCATCATCGCGATGACGGCCCATGCCATCAAGGGCGATCGCGAACGCTGCCTGGCCGCGGGCATGGACGGCTATATTTCCAAACCGATCAAGTCGGCCGAACTCTGGGACGTGCTGGAAGACGTCGAGAGGATGCGTGCCCAGATCGAACCCGCCAACCCGGTATTCGACAAGGCCGCGCTCATCGACTACGTCGACGGTAACCAGGAGCTGCTGACAAGGGTCGTCCGCCGCTTTCTGGAAAGCGGGCCACAGCTTCTGTCGCAGATTGGCGATGCGCTGGCACGGGGAGACAGCAAGGCGGTCGAGTTCCATGCCCACAAGCTCAAGGGAGGGGTCAGCAACTTTTTCGCCCAGGCCGCCTGGAACGCCGCCCTTCGCCTGGAGACGATGGGACAAAACAGGGATCTCAGCCAGGCCGACGGGGCGTATCGCGACTTGCAAGAGCAGATTCTCGGACTGCAAGAAGGGCTGACCGGCATGCTGGGAGATGCCGCGCAGGCGCTCGAACAAGTCTCACCGTGACGCGCGCACTGCGTCTCCTTTATGCTAGTGGTACCATGAATACGACGCATGGCGTGCTGCTCGTTGTCGATGACGACGAGACCAACCGTGAAATCCTCGCTCATCGCCTCGAGCGCAAGGGCTACAAGGCGGTTGTGGCCGAGAGCGGCGGGCAGGCGCTCGCGCTTATCGCCCAGCAGCAGTTCGACCTGGTGCTTCTGGACATCATGATGCCCGGCCTGAGCGGGCTCGAGGTTTTGCAGGCGCTTCGCCAGAAGCACGTCCTCACCGATCTGCCTGTGATCATGGCGACAGCCAAGGACCAAAGCGCCGACGTGGTGCAGGCATTGCAGCTCGGGGCCAACGACTACGTGACCAAGCCCTTTGATTTTCCGGTCGTGCTGGCGCGCGTGCAGACGCAGTTGTCGCTCAAACGGGCGGTCGAACAGATCGGCTACCTCCGCGAAGAGATACAGAACGAATACAACTTCGAAGAAATCGTCGGCACCAGCCGGTCGATCCGTGAGGTGCTTGACAAGGTGAAGCGGGTCGCGTCGACCGATTCCACCGTCTTGATCCTGGGTGAGACTGGAACCGGCAAGGAATTGATCGCACGCGCGATTCACGATTCGAGCGAGCGCCGGGCGCAGCCCCTGGTCAAGGTGAACTGCGGCGCCATCTCCGCGGGATTGGTCGAGAGCGAGTTATTTGGACATGAGCGCGGCGCCTTCACAGGGGCACAAGAGCGGCGCATCGGCCGCTTCGAGCTGGCCGACGGCGGCACCATTTTTCTGGACGAAGTAGGTGAACTCCCCTTGGCCACCCAGGTGAAGCTGCTGCGCGTGCTCCAGGAACAGGAGTTCGAGCGCGTAGGCAGCAGTTATGCGCAGCGCGTGGACGTGCGTGTGATCGCCGCCAGCAACCGCAACCTCCTCGATGCGGTGAAGGGAAAGTCTTTTCGGGAAGACCTGTACTATCGTCTCGATGTCTTCCCCATCCGGCTGCCGGCGCTACGCGAACGCCAGGAGGACATTCCGCTGCTAGTGCAGCATTTCTTGAAGAAATTTGGGAAGAGGCTTGGCAAGACGCTGGAGGAAACGGCGCCCGGCGCGCTGGCCCGGCTGATGGCGTACTCCTGGCCGGGCAACATCCGCGAATTGCAAAACGTGATCGAGCGCGCGGCCGTTCTGGCCTCTGGCTCGACCGTCGTGTTCGACGATTCGCTTGGCCTGCCCGAAGACCCCGCCGCACAGGCGGTCTCCGCCGGCACCCTGGAGGAAGCCGAGCGCGCTCACATCTTGCGGGTATTGAAGCAGGTCAACTGGACCATCGAGGGACCGGGCGGCGCCGCCTCCATCCTCGACCTGCCCCCCAGCACGCTGCGATCGCGCATGCATAAACTCGGCATCAAGCGCTCGTGATTTCCGGGCGGTCTGTCGGGGCTCGGAGACCACCTACGGGAGAGAAGGTGCGAGCCGAGCGCCGGCCGCATTCCTGCGCGCCGGCCGCTGCGCTCGAGAGATCAGCGCCTCGAAGCTCTCCTGGTGAGACAGGGCTGCCCACTTTTTGTCGAAATAGAAGCCGCCTGCCCTCTCGCGCTCGGTCCAGAGCAATGGCCGGGCGAGTTTTTGGCCGGGGGTCGCGCCGCGCGTCCCTCCCTCCACGTGATAGGCAACGACGTTGGCACAGTAGCCGACGCGGATGCCGTGAGTCCAGGCATGCAGGCAGTAGTCGAGGTCTTCATACGCAGTTGCGTAGGCCGTGCTGAAGCCGCCCAGCTCGCGCACGGTCTCGCGGCGGATGGCGAACAGCGCCCCGGTAACGCTCCAAACGTAACGGCTGCGGTTGGCCCGCGGATGGTCGGCCGGCAGTCGGCAGAAGGAATGGTGCCAGCGGAGCTGACCGGGGACCTTATCCACGCCGGCATGCTGTATGGACCCGTTGGGGTAAAGAAGCTTCGCCCCAACGACACCCAGGTCCTGGTCCATGTCGAACGCCTTGGCGAGGGGCTCCAGCCACGGCTGGAAGAAGACAATGTCGTTGTTGCACAGGACCAGGAAGCGGCCCTGGGCGTGCCGCATGCCGAGGTTGACCGTGGCGCTGAAGCCCAGATTCTGGTGGTTGAAGAACAGTCGGAAGTCCAGGTCGTCTGCCGCCTTTTGCAATTCCTCCAGGATACCGGCGTCCTGCGTGCCGTCGTCCACGACGATGATTTCCAGGGTCATGTCGGCGGGCAGATGATCTCGGCAGCTCGAGACGCACTGGACGACCCGCTGAACGTCGTTCACGGTGGGGATCACGATGGAACAATCGAGGGAAGCTCGTTCGGCCAAGTGCAGATTGGGATAGGCACCGTCGGCCAGGCCTGCATTCACTTCGGGCGACTGTTGCGCCGGCAGAGCGATCTCAGGCCGATCTTTTTGGAGGAATTCGCTCTCGAGCCGGTCGATAACGCGGTCCCAGGTATAGCTCTGAATAAACCGTCGGCCGTTCTTGCCCAGCTCCGCGGCAAAGGCCGGGTCATTCTGCAGGCTCAGACAACGCTGGGCGAGCTGCTCAACGTCGTCCGCCGGAGCCATGAGCGCGGTGTAACCGTCAATGCAGTACTCTTCGTTGCCTTGAGCATAGGTGGCCACGACGGGACAGGCGCAGGCCATCGCCTCGGCCGCTGTCAGGCCGAAGCCTTCATGTGTGCTGGTGAGCAGATATAGACCGGCCTTGTTGTAAAGCTTGACCAGCGTTTGGTCGGACGGCAGTTGCAGATGAACGTGCGGCAACTCCTTGGGGAACTCGCGACGCTCTTCGACGCTGAAGGTCGTCAAGGTCGTCCGAGGGTTGATCTCCAGGCAGCGCATGACGGCGTTGCGCATGGTGTCCCAGCCCTTGAGCCGGGCGCCTTGGGGACCGCCGCCCGACCAGGTCCGAGCCTGGGCCAGGATACGGTGCGTCTCGCGGGGAACGGGCAGCGGCCGGAAAATATCCAAATCGAGGCCGATGCTCACATAGACAGAATCGAGGCCGAACCGCTCCTTGATTTGATCGCGGACCCAGACGCCCTCGGTAATCGGCTTCAGGCCCAACCGGTACGTTTCCAGCGCCGTAGCAGCCTCTTCCGGGGTCGAGCAATAGCACTCCTCGATGTCCTGGACGAGGTAGTAGCCGCGATCTCCAGGGCGCAAGCTTTCCGCGACCCACGGGGCGGTCTCATACCAGGTCGCGATCTTGATGCCGCGGAAGTTCGCCAGGGCCGCCTGGAGCAACTCCTCGGTATCGAACTGAATCATGGGCACGAGCCGGCCGAACCATTCGTTGCCGCCGGCCAGGTAGTAGACGCAGACATTGTGGCCGCGGGCACGCAGCCGCGACGCGTGCTCCATCACGACCTTGACGCCGCCGCAGAGCCCCACGTTCTTGAGAACGTAGACGATATCGAGCCGGTTGCTGACCTTGGTGCCGATGCGCAATTCGGCAGTCGCTGCGGACAGTTTCCGGTCTTCGACGCTACCATCGGATTGCGCCGTGCCGTTCGCCGGGGCCGCGCCTACTGCTTCTTGCCCGCTCCCTTGCGGATTTGGCAAGGAGTCTGCGCGGCGAGCAAGCAATCGACCGAGTCTATTTCGCCAAGCGGAAAAGATCGTCTTCGTCGGAGGTACCGGCATCACTTGCAGGGTTTCGAGGTGGAACCGGCCAGGGCCGTCCAGGGGGTCGAGGCGAATGCCAAGGATAGGCCTTGGCAGTTCGACGATTTCATCTAGCTCAAGGGGACCCTTAACCTGTAGCTGTTTCAAACAGTGCAGATCGGCGATGTTATTCCCGCCCACGCCATAGATGATCGAGCGCCCTGCGTTCTCGCTGTTCATTTTCAGGCGAATACGCAATGGACCCGCGGGTAGCTGACAGGGAACGATGAAAAAGGGATGGGAGCCGGTGGCCAGCCAGGTGCCCGGTGCAGCTTCGCGGTCCGGCTCGAGGTCGTGCCAGGGCAGCAGCGCAGCGGCGTCGAAGCCGCGCGGCCGCAGCAGCCGGCGCGCCTCGCGCAGCGGGCGCAACAGCTTCCAGATGCGGGACTGCCACAGCGCCAGGACGAACGAATTCGTCACGAGATGCTGGAGGCGCCATTCGCGCCACTCGGTGCGCAAGCCTTCGATTTCCGCCTGGTACATGCGATTCGCATCGGAGAGGGCGCACAACGCTTCGACCGTGACAACCGACATGTAGTGCAGTGGCGCAACAGCCGGAGGTAAAGCGGCCGAGGCTGGCTGCGCCCAGGTCATGTCCGGCGCCGGCTCGAGCACCTGCGTGGCATCGAACGATTTCGCGCAAACATAAATCTTGCGATACGGGAGCGCTCCGCCCGAGAGAAGCCCTCTAAGGAACGGCTTGCTCAGCAGGCCCTGCACTTCCGCCAGCGCCTGCCGTTCTTGCAGGTTTTCCGACAGGAGAAACATGGCCAGCCAGGCATCGAGCGGCGCATTATCAAGAACGGCATGCGGACAGTCGAACTCGCGAAGGATGCCCTGGATTTCCTCGATGGTCGGCAGTCCATACGCTTGGTGTTCGTGCAATCGCGGATGCGGATGCCCCTGGCGCTGTTGGTAGGCGCCGCCGGCCAGGGCCTCTGCTTCCTGAACCTCCGGAGTGCCATTGGGGCTCGTAAAGACGGCACCAGCCCGGGCGACGCGCAGGCAGTCCGCGATGAAGGCACGCCGCCGTTCCGCCGGCATGTGCGCCAGGATTTCCAGCGCGACCACGGCATCGAACGATTCATTGGCCACGGGCAAGGGTTGGCCTTGCGGGATCTGGAAGAAATCCGGATCGTTCGCGCAGGGCTGCCAATCGCAGCGCGTGACATGAACGAGGCGTGGATCGAGCAGGCGCGGCAGGATGTTCCACTCGCCACATCCCACCTCCAGGATTCGCACCGGCGTTTGCACGCCGCGCAGCATCCGGTCCAGGAGCTTGGCAACCTCCGAGTATCTTTGGAACACGTCGTAGGCCAAGGCCGAGACGTCGTTGCTCCAGGGAAGAAGCAAGCTACCGTCAGGCAGCGTACTGCGAAGTTGTTCGATTGCCTTGGATTGCCGGTCGTCACCGCCGCGCAGCGTGGAGGGTTCCATGGAAAGCACTCCTTGCTTGGGGCTGCCGGCCCCTTGTGAATCCCTTCGCTTGCGCAGGCCCATGAGAGCGTGTTGAAAAAGGGGTCAGACCCCCTGGAGAATCAAGGCAGTCCGCCCATTTCTGAGCCACTAGGCTCTGCAGAACTCAAGGGGTCAGACCCGTTTTTCAACACGCTCTCAGAGGCCGCAACTCAGCTGGAGAAGCCGAGAATCGCGCAAGCATGATAGGACAGCGTTTTTAGCTGAATAGCATGTTTTGTGTCAAGCTCGGCTGGCCGCGCGGTTGCGGCAACCGGGGCGAAAGGCTCAGTCGAGATTACTGCCGCCTTTCATTTCCTGAATTTGACCGTTCTCACCTCCGTTATCGGATGGCTGGCACATGGGCCCATTGTGTTTGCCGCGGGCGAGTCCTTTGAGAGGATGACGGATGTTCCAGTAATATACCGCTAGTCGATCGGCGATGACGTAACGCTTCCAGAGCTGCTTTTGGAGCAGCTCTTCGGTCTCTTTCTCCTTGGCCGCGATGTGTCTCAGGCAGTTTGAAATCTCGAGCTCGAGCCGCTTCACTTGAGCGTCCTTATCTCTCAGGTGGCCGTCATTATGAATAAGTCGAAGCTCCATGTCTCTCAGTTGCGCCTCGAGCTGCAGCGCGTGCTTCAAAACGACCTGCCGGCTTGAAGGAGCCTCTGCCGGGGACCCGTCGCTTGCCGGTGTGGCAGCCCGATCGCTTTGCAGGAGTCTTTCGCAATGTGGTCCTGCCTGGGCACACAGCGAGCGGTAACAGTCCAGAATCTCGGCCGGGACTTGCGCTGCCTCGAGATCCGTGGTCGTCATGCGGTTGTGTTTCAAGCCCGGAGAAGCCGCGGCACAAGCCCTCTCCACATCCTCATGACTGGCGGGAATGCCGAGCAGGCTGAGTACGCGCTGCAGCTCTGCCACCGGCTCAGCGAAATAGACGTCGTAGTGCGTAACCACGCGTGCCGCGGCGGGCACATTGGTGAGCAGCTTGTCATGGTAATGCTGCCAGAGCGATAGACCGTGGGAGTAGGAAAAACGATCGCGCAGGTGCAGGGATTGCGCGACCTCCAGGGGGTTTCGTACGCAGATCACGACCTGGAGCTCGGGAATCAGCCTGCTCCAAAAAGGCAGCGTGATGGAATTGCGCGGATCTTTCCAACCCCAAACCTCACCGGCCTTCCACTCTTGAACGAGGCTGGCTCCCTGGTCCAGCAGCTGGCAGATTTCAGGGAGCAATTCCCAGCCATCGACGAAAACCGGCGGGCAATACCAGGAGCCGTCCAGCGCCTTGAGGATTTTGTCGTTCAGTCCGACAAAAGCTTGATGTTCCCAGTAGCCTTCGGGGTTGTCCTGGGTCGGTGGCAGGAGTAGGTCCGGGGGGCCCAGGCTCAGGCCGCAGAGCTGGAGCAGCTTTGCGATCATCGAAGTGCCCGAGCGATGCATCCCTGCAATGCACACTGGCATGGAGCGCGCTCCTTTGCGGGGCGGGGTTTTCTGCCCCAAGGATTGTTGCTACCCGTCCTTGGAATCCAAGCGAGGATGGTAGCAGGAAAAAAGGAATGGAGTCAAGCTGCCGGCTCGAAAAGAGTTGCTTGAAGTTTGTGCCCTGAGAAGAAGTTTTCTGGCGAGGACGCAAAGAAGAAGCATATTGCGCACGGCGGCCATCGACGCACGCGCTCTTTGGCACTTGGGATCGTGATGACTGGAGATCCAGGATTCAGGAATGCTCGCAGCGAGCAGTCGTGAGGATCATCGAGCGACTAGTGAGCCTGCCGAAGTATTGCCGCAGAGTGAATGGAGCTTGCCAGGTTGAGAGCGGGCAGCACGCAGCAGGAAGCGGCCAATTCACGCAAGTGTGCGGCGCTCATAGTTTCGCCGAAAAACTCGAAATTACCGGTGCGACATTTGACTCGGCTTTGGCTGCGATCTAGGGTTTTTCACATAAGGTTGAAGATGCACGTGGCAAATGGAAAAGTCGAATCCATTGCCCTAGCAATTTGTGATCGAACCTCTTCATCCTCGAAAAGGCAAACCCGTCGCGAGGCGGGGACGCAAAGCCATGGGCCTTCGTCGTAGTCGAAGAAGGTTGCCAGGTTGCCGAAAGGATGAGCGGGCTCTGCATGAAGAACCCAGTTCGTAATCCCTTCCCACTACGGACCGGTCTTGCTCGCAGGAGAGCCCCTCTCGGTTGAGGCCATGGGGAGGTTGGCTGTGTCGCGGCCCGGAAGCGCGATGCCAAACAGGGGAAAGGGGAATTCATGAAAAGATGCTACGAGCAACTGGTCAGGTTCGTGGCAGCCGAAGACGGCCCAACGGCCGTCGAGTATGCCGTGATGCTAGCGCTCATCATCGTCGTTTGTGTCGGCGCGATCGGCACGTTGGGCGGCAACGCGAACAAGACGTTCCAAAACGCGAGCCTGAACAACACGGTCGGCTTGTCCAGCTCCAGTTGATGGAGCCGGGCGTGGTATGCAGGCCAGAGGTGGTTTAGCCGGGCGACAATTCGGACCGTTCTTCCCCACTTGTCAGGAAGGCCAAGGACGATTCCCCTAAGCCCGAAGTACTGCCCCCCAACAAATCGTCCTCGGCGGAAGGTGCAATGGGCATGGTCCCCTTGGGGGGCTGTGAGTTCTAGATTTTCTGAATTGATGAACAACGAAGAGGAGAGAAGCAGATGCGTAAGCTCGGTCAATTCGCAGTAGAGTTTCTGAAGCGTGAAGATGGTCCGACCGCCGTCGAGTACGCCGTCATGCTGGCCCTGATCATCGTGGTCTGCATTGGCGCCATTACTACCCTCGGCACCAACGCCAACAAGACGTTCACCTCCGTGGGTAACGCCGTAAACGTTGGCACCTAGTGAGCGGCTACGGAGTTCTTGGAATCAGGTATCAATTTCAGGTTTCCAAAGGAGAAAGTTACATGCGTAAGCTCGGTCAGTTCGCCGTCGATTTCTTGAAGCGTGAAGATGGCCCGACGGCGGTTGAATATGCCGTCATGCTGGCCCTGATCATCGTGGTCTGCATCGGCGCCATTACTACCCTCGGCACCAATGCCAACAAGACGTTTACCTCCGTGGGTAACGCCGTCAACGTTGGCACCTAGTGAGCGACTGCGGAGTTCTTGGAATCAGGTGTCAATTTCAGATTTCCGAAGGAGAAAGCTGCATGCGTAAGCTCGGTCAGCTCGCTGTCGATTTCTTGAGGCGTGAAGATGGCCCGACCGCCGTCGAGTACGCCGTCATGCTGGCCCTGATCATCGTCGTTTGCATCGGCGCCATTACTACCCTTGGCACCAACGCCAACCAGACGTTCACCTCCGTGGGTAACGCCGTCAACGTTGGCACCTAGTAAGCCGCGTGGCCGGAATGGATATGGGGCCTTCGGCGAGCCGCGAATCCTTGGATTCGCGGCTCGCTGCCTGATGTGGTTTGCGGAAAACGGCCGGCCCGAAGGCGGCCGGAAAACTGTCGCAGCGCCCGATCGCCCGACTCGTTACGTTCGACTCCCCTTACTCGGTGAGGACGACCTGCCATGGCCCTATTGACGTCGTCAAACTGGCCGCTCTGGTTTCTCAGTCTTGCCATGATCGTGGCGGCCGTCATTGATGGCTGGAAACTGAAAGTCCCCAATTGGCTGACGTTTCCGTTGGTGCTGAGCGGCTGGGCCTTCGGCCTCGTCCACAACCTCGGCTGGCTTCCCGAGACAGGCACAGGGGGAATCGGCGCGAGCCTGGTGGGCACCGCCTTGGGTTTTGCCCTGCTTCTGCCGGTCTATGCCATTGGCGGGATGGGCGCAGGCGATGTCAAAATGCAGATGGGATTCGGCTCTTGGGTTGGTGCGTATTTCGGCCTCTGGCGAGGCTGTTCGATCATATTCTATGCATTTTGTGCAGCGGCCATCATTGGTGGCGTGATGGCCCTTGCCATGATTCTTCTACGAGGACAGTTCCGGAAGAACGCCCAGAACACTCGCGAAATCGTGGGCGATTGGTTCACTTCAACCAGTCTTGAAGCTGTCGCGGACAAGGCCGCGGAGCGAAAGCGGCGCTTGCATTTGCTGCCCTACGGCATCCCGCTTTGCCTCGGCTTTGTAGGTTACCTGGTTTTCTTCCACGGCGCATGATTTCCTCGACCGACAAAAGCCCCAGGAAGAATACCGGTTCAGGCGGCCGTCGTCGGCCGCTGATTCGGACAGTGAACGACAGGTCACTCGGCGACCTTGCAGAAACGGGGGCCAATTACCGCTCCCGACGGACTTTGCCAGGCCGGGCAGAAATTATGCCTAGGCCATAAACCTGATAAAGTCGCTACAGGCGCAAAAGTTTAAGTCCTTCGCCTCTGCTGGTCGAAATATACGGCAACAGCCAATCATTTTTCTGCACCTTGAGGAATGCATCCATGAAATCCAAAACGATGATCCTGATGTTAGTGGCCATTGGCTGCGGCCTGGTCGCGAGCTACATGACCAGCCGCGTCATCGCGGATCGCGGCTCCAAGGATACGGAAGAAGAAAAAGTGACCGTACTCGTCGCGAGACAAAACCTCACGATGGGCCAGCTTATCAAGGAGCCGGAAAAGCTCTTCGTGGAGAAACAGTTTACCAAGGGAGAGGAGCCCAAAAAGGCTATCCAGACCTACGACCTGATCATCGGTAAACGTCTGAACAAGCCGCTGGGCGCGGAGCAGTTCGTCACCCCCGACGATCTGGATGACAAGTTTCAGGGTGGTCTGGCAGGACTCATGAAGCCAGGCATGCGAGCCGTGGCGTTGAAGGTCAACGCGGATTCGTCGGTCGGAGGATTCGTCCTTCCCCACTCGCGTGTGGATATTGTCGCAGTGATCCACCGCAACGAAAAGGAAACGTATTCCAAGATCATCCTGCAAAACGTCCTGGTGCTGGCCGTGGATCAGACGCCGACTCGGCCGGACGATAAGCAGGCCGTGGTCGCCAATACGGTGACGCTGGAAGTGTCGCCGAACGAGGCGGAAAAACTGTCGATGGCCCAGGACATGGGCAGCCTGCGGTTGATCCTGCGGTCCTTCGGGGATGAAGAGAAGGTGGCAACCTCGGGTGTCACGCCTAGGGGGGTCACGCAATCCAGCGGGGATCGCCCTGAAGACGGAGTGGGCAGCAACGAGAACGACGATCGCAAGCCCAAGCCGCCGACATTGTCCCCGAAGGTGCCCGATGTCCCGGTGACAGCGCCTGTCGCCGAGACGAAAGCACCCGAACCTCCCCCGCCGCCCAAGACGTTCACCATGACGATCTTCAACGGGGAGGCAGTGACCAAGGCGGTTTTCACCGAGAAGGACGGAGACAACGACACGCAGATCGAGAAGAGCCAACCCGATCGCCCTGCGGGGACAAAGACGCCTCCGCGAGCAGTGCCGGGAAAGTAGACGAATGAGGGTGCCGAACAACGGCCGGGCAGTGGCTCCTTCTCTCCAGGAGACACTCAGGCTCTCCGCTCAGCACCCGTGACCTAGAACCAGGGAGAAGGAGCGCAGGGGAATCGCAACTCTTAGCTGCATGGCTTGGATGAGCCGATTTCCCTGTTCTCTTCTCCGACATTCGATCAGAAAGAGTAATCACTGTGGGTGCATCGCACCCACCCGCCACTTCTTAATGAGGTGAAAGGATGCACCCCACGAACCGTTTCGCGCAATTCACGTTGTGCAGCTTGGTCTTCGGCCTGGCTCTCGCCAATAGAGCTTACATGCAGTCCCCTGTCCAGCAGCCTGGTCCTATCCAGCAGCCTGGTCCCATCCAGGAGCCTGGGCCGGGGGCATCTTCCAAGCCCGCCGCGCGGGTCGATCAGCCGTCTGCGCCGCTGCCGCCTCCCCGGCCGGGCCTGCCCGGAGCCGTGACCAGCACGCTGATCGTCCCGGTGAACAGCACGCAAGCGCTGCAGATGGCCTCCAAGAAGCGCATTGCGTCGGTGTCCAACCCCAAGGGGGAGACCGTTGCCCGAATGGCCGCCAAGCCGGGCGACCCGACTACCGTTTTCATCACGGGCCTGGAGCCAGGCATTACGCGGGTCACCTTGACGGATGAAGCCGGTGGGCAAGAGGTCATCGACGTCATCGTGCAGCTTGACGTGGAGTACCTCCGCACCCTGATCCAGCGCGCGGTTCCCACTGCGAGCGTGCAGCCGCTGCCTGGCGCGAACTCGACCGTCGTCCTCACGGGGAGCGTGGGCAGTGCGGAAGACGTCGACGTGATCATGCGTACCGCGATCAGCGTGGTCGGCTCGCCCGAGAAGGTGGTCAATGCCATGCGCGTCGGCGGCGTCATGCAGGTGCAGCTTGACGTGGTGATCGCTCAGGTATCCCGTGAAGAATTCCGCAGGATGGCATTCAACTGGCTGGAGACCGGGAACCAGCATTTCATCGCCAGCACGGTGGGCGGCGCCTTCGACCTGCAAAACATCACGGCTTTGAGCGGATTGCCCACGACCACCCTGGGAACGCCCAACGGGGTGCCCAGCAATTTCTTCTTCGGCATCACCAACAACGAGCAAGGATTCCTCGGCATCTTGCAAGCCCTGCGAAACGAGACAGTGGCCAAGCTGCATGCGGAGCCCCGCGTGGTGGCCCTGAGCGGCCGGCCGGCGAGCTTTCTCTCCGGCGGCGAGCAGGCCGTTCCCGTGCCGGCAGGCCTGGGACAGATCGGCGTCCAGTTCGAGGAGTTCGGCACCCGGCTGAACGTGCTGCCCATTGTCCTGGGCAACGGCAAGATTCATCTGGAGATCGAACCGGAAATCAGCGAGCTAAATGCCGCCTTCGGCACGACGATTTCCGGCACGGTCGTCCCGGGCCGCACTACACAGCGTATCCATACGACGGTCGAGCTAGAGGATGGTCAGACCTACGTTCTGGGAGGACTGATCCAACGCCAGGTCACCGGCGCGACGACGAAAATCCCCATTCTGGGCGACCTCCCATTCCTGGGAGCTGCCTTCAGCTCCAAGAGTTATGATGAAACGGACGAAGAGCTGGTCGTTTTGGTGACACCTCACCTGGTGGACGCCATGTCCTGTGACCAGGCTCCAAAAACACTTCCCGGAGATGAAACGCGCAGCCCCGACGATTTTGAGCTATTCTTGGAAGGAATCCTGGAAGCACCGCGCGGACCTAGGGTAGTTTGCCCAGACTATCGCTATGTGCCGGCCTTCAAGAATGGGCCCACTACCGCCGTGTTTCCCTGTGCCGCAGGCGGCGGCCAGTGCGCTGGAGGACAAGGTTGCCCATCGTGCCCTGTTCCGGCAGTGATTCCTCCTGCCATTCCGGAGATCAAACCGGTTCCGGCGGAGCAGAGCAAGCCGGCTCCCATGGAAGGCAGCAAGTCCAAAACACAAGCGGACCCGACACCGGCAAAAACGGGCTCGAATGAGCCGACTGCCGTTTCGACCGGTTCCAGTCCAGCGCCAGGGAGTTCGTCGACGGCCACGGAAGGCACGCCCCCGACGCTGCCGCCCATTACTGGTCCCGGCGGCCAGTAAGGGACTGGAGGGCAAGAAATGACCTGATGGCTGGGGAGCCGATGGTCAACCCTCGGGATGCGGCAAGAATCGTCCACGCTCTCGACAGATGCCTGGTTCCTGAAGTCTTCGGTGGTGTTCATGCGGGATGTACAAAGAGTAGTCATTGTTGATCCTTCCGACTCGACGCGAGAGCCCTTACGCAATCTGCTCTTGGGGATCGAGTCCATCTGGCTGGAAGCTGAGTGCTCGCGCTACGAATTCTTCTCGGACGTTGCGCACCAATCCAACCCCGACGTGGCAATCGTGGCGCTGGACGCGGACCAGAACAAGGCCCTGCAGCTCATCGGGCAATTGACGGGGGAATGCCCCGACCTGCCGATTCTTGCAGTCAGCGGCCAGGGCGACGGGCAATCGATTCTCAAGGCCCTACGCAGCGGGGCCCGGGAATTCTTGACCCAGCCGGTCGTGATGGAAGACTTGCTCGTCGCGCTTCAGAGACTGCATCTCAAGCGCACACCGCGTGATGGCGCCCCCATGAATGGCATGTCCAAGGTGGATTCCCTGGTCATCGCCGTCTTAGGTTCGCGCGGCGGAGTCGGAGCGACCAGCCTGGCTGTCAATCTCGGCTGTTCGCTGGCGCAGGACCGGAACAACAACGTCGCCCTCATCGATCTTGACCTTGCCCTCGGCGACGCAGACATCGCTCTCGACGTGATGCCGGCATACACGCTGGCCGATGTCGCCATGAACATCGACCGGCTCGACATGACCTTCTTGAAGCGCTCGCTCAGTCAACATTCGACTGGCCTGGCTCTGTTGCCGCATCCCGTGCAGTTGAGCGACGCCAGTCTTATTCATGAGGATCATCTGACGCGCGTGATCGGCCTGCTACGGGCGAGCTATACGCACCTGCTCCTCGATTTGAGTAAACGCGTGACGCCGATGGACCTGACCGCCCTGCGCATGGCCGACGTGATCTTGCTCGTCGCCCAGCTCGAGCTGAGCAGTCTGCGCAATGCCGTGCGCATGATGCTGGGTCTCGGCGGCGAAGAGGGCCTGGGCGACAAGGTGCATGTCGTGCTCAATCGTTGCGGTTGCGATTTTTGCGACGGCGCCATCGATTTGAAGAAGGCGGAGGAAACGATCGGCAAACCCATTTACTGGCAAATCCCCAACGATACCAAGGCCATGATGGGGTCGCGCAATGCCGGCGTGCCATTGATCCAGTTTGCGCCGCGCTCCAAGGTGCACCAAAGCATCGCATTGCTCGCTGAAAACATATGCGGCAAGACTCCGCAGGAGGAAACCAAGAAGAAACGCAGCGGCTTCTTTTCTTTTCGATAAGGCATTGGCTCGGGCGCTCGCGCCCCGTTTGCGTTTGGGAATAGGGACCTGAAAGCCAGCAAGTGCTGAGGCGAGCAGACCCACGATCGACACCCTGATGAGGCACCCATGTCGCGCTTGCAACGAGGTATCACGAATCTCAGTCAGAACGGCACGCACAGTCGCTTGGTGAGCAGCTCGCAGGTTGGCAGCGACCGGCAGAACAACAAGAGCTTCGAGGAGCTCAAACGGCTGATTCACGGCAAGCTTGTGGACAAGCTTGACCTGTCGCGCGTCAGCGACCTTTCGGGGGATACGCTGCGCCGCGAAATTCGCCTGGTGGTCGAGCGCCTGTGCGATACCGAAAACCCGCTCCTCAACCGGATGGAGCGCGAACGGCTGATCGACGAGGTGCTCGACGAGACGTTCGGTTTCGGCCCATTGGAGGCGTTGCTCAAAGATCCGACGATCAGCGACATCCTCATCAACGGGCCGCACAAGATTTATGTGGAACGGCGCGGCAAGCTGGAGAAGACCGACATCAAGTTCCGGGACAACGACCACCTGCTGCAGATCATCGATCGCATCGTCTCCAAGGTGGGCCGTCGTGTCGATGAAACGTCGCCCATGGTGGACGCCCGGCTCCCGGATGGGTCGCGCGTGAATGCGATCATCCAGCCGCTGTCGCTCGATGGCGCAGCCATGAGCATTCGGCGCTTTGGCTCCAATCCTCTGAAGTTGGAGGACTTGCTCAATTACAAGGCATTTACGCCGGAAATGGCGATGCTTCTGGAGGCGGCCATCAAGGCGCGCCTCAACATCGTGATCAGCGGTGGTACGGGTTGCGGCAAGACGACGTTGTTGAACACGCTGTCCAGCTTCATCCCCAGCGACGAGCGTATCGTCACCATCGAAGATGCCGCCGAGTTGCAGCTCCAGCAAGACCACGTGGTGCGCCTGGAGACCCGGCCGCCCAACATCGAAGGCAAAGGTCAGGTGACGACGCGCGACCTGGTCCGCAATGCTCTGCGTATGCGGCCCGAGCGGATCATCATCGGTGAGTGCCGCGGTGCCGAAGCACTCGACATGCTGCAGGCCATGAACACAGGACATGCCGGCTCGATGACGACGCTGCACGCCAACACCCCGCGCGACGCCCAGGCACGACTCGAGACGATGGTAATGATGGCCGGCATGGAAATGCCGATCAAGGCGATGCGCCAACAGATCTCCTCTGCAGTCGACCTGCTGGTGCAGGCGAATCGCTTGCAAGGCGGGCCGCGCAAGGTGACGAGCATCACCGAGGTGATGAACATGGAACAGGACATCATCATCATGCAGGACATTTTCCGGTTCAGGCAGCTCGGCATCGACCAGAACGGGCGTGCCCACGGGCAATTCGAAGCCACCGGTGTGCGCCCCAGCTTCATGCAGCGGATGGAGGCGTCAGGGATGAAACTGCCTACGAATCTCTTTCAGGAGCGGATTTTATTGCGCGATTGATTCTGGTTCTCGGTTCGGGTCAACATGAAAGGGACTCCGAATCGGAGCCCGCCAAGAGGTAGAGCAATGTCACCTTTGATGATCACCGTGATCCCTTTCCTGGCCGTCTCGGTCGTGGTCGGCCTCGTGGCGTACGTGCTTCGCGATACGAGCGGGGGAAAGGTCACCGAACGCCTCGACACCTTGGTCGGCAAACGGCTGAAGACCGACGGCAACAACGACATCCTGAAAAAAACTGCTTTCGAAAGCGACAAGAAGTCCTTGTTGGAACTCATCACGCCCAACTTGCCAAGCTTGCAAAAAATCTTCGAGCAGGCCGACTGCCATATCAGGGTCAGCACCGTGTTCGGCGTGGGCCTGGTGCTTGGCGTGCTCGGCATGACAGGGAGTTGGCTGGCGCGGGTACCGTTGATGCTGGCGCCCCTGGCGGGGCTGATCGCGTTTATCGTGCCGTTCGCCTGGGTCTTGAACAAGCGGCGCGTTCGCTTGAAGACGTTTGCCGCACAGTTACCCGATGCCATGGAACTCGTGGCGCGTGCCTTGCGTGCCGGCCATAGCCTGGGAGCGGGCATGCACGTGGTCGCCGAAGAAATGCCGTCGCCCATCAGCGACGAATTCGGCCGGGTTTACGAAGAACAGAACCTGGGCATCCCGGTCGAGGATTCGATGCGCAACATCTGCGAACGGATACCCAACCTCGACTTGCGTTTCTTCGTGACCTCCGTGGCCATCCAGCGTCAAACCGGCGGCGATTTGGCCGAGATTCTCGACAAGATCGGCCATGTGATTCGGGAACGCTACCGCATCCTTGGGCAAGTGAAAGCCTTGACTGCGGAAGGCCGCTTGAGCGGTGTTGTGCTCATCGCGTTGCCGTTCGTCCTGTTCCTCGTGATGCTGCACATCAAGCCGGATTACATCCAGCTTCTGTGGACCGACCCGCTGGGCATCAAGATGAGCGTTTTCGGCTTGATCATGCAAGTGCTTGGAGCATTGATCATCAAGAAGATTATCGACATCAAAGTGTGAGTCTGTCACGGGGGTAAGGCTGGCGCAGTGGGCGAGCCTGGCGGTGGAACTGACATCGAGAACAAAGAGCTGAGGAGTTGCCGCTGTGATCATAGCATTTATCGGATTTTCGGACCTGATTCCGTTCCTGGTCTTCGGCTGCTTCGTTTGCGGCGTCTGGGGCCTGTTGTCCATCATCTCCCAGCGGAACAGCAAGGCCCAGGAGCGCCTGGGGCGCCTCAGCCGGCCGGCTTCCTTGGCGGAGATCGAGATGCCCCGGAAGGACGAGCGCTTACAGGGGTTTGTGGACACCGCCAAGGCGCTGTCCAAGCCGCTCATGCCGCAGACCGAGCTGGAGCAGTCGGCGGTCAAGACCACACTTGCAAATGCCGGTTTTCGCAGCGACTCGGCGCTGGCAGTTTACATGGGCGTGCGTTTTGCCACGCTGGTGGGCTTCTTCGTGCTCAGCGCGGCCATATTCCTGCCGCGCTACGGACTGACCGTCAAGGGCATTCAGTGGATCGTCATCCTTACCGGAATCGGCTTCTATTTGCCGCAGATTATCCTGTGGTGGCTCAAACGAAAACGGCAACTTGCCATCTTCCTGCAGTTACCCGATGCGCTGGACCTGCTCGTGGTGTGCGTCGAAAGCGGTCTGGGCTTGGATGCGGCCATGCGCAAGGTTTGCGACGAGATGTCGATTCACGCCAAGGTGATCGCGGACGAGTTGGCCCTGTGCAACTTCCAGATGCAAGTGGGCCGGCCGCGCCGCGAAGTGTTGCACGACCTGGGAGTGCGGACCGGCGTCGACGATGTGCGGAGCCTGGCTGCGATCTTGATCCAAGCCGATCGGTTCGGCTCGAGCATTGCCCAGGCACTGCGTGTGCAATCGGACTCGATGCGGACGCGGCGCCGGCAGATCGCCGAGGAAAAAGCCGCCAAGACCGCCGTGCAGCTCATCTTCCCATTGGTGTTGTTTATTTTCCCCGGCATCTTCGTGGTGCTCGTGGGACCGGCGGCCATCAGCATCATGCAGACGATGTTGAAGGAATAGGATGTTGAAGCAATAGAAGTTGGTACCGACACTGGTGAATGGGCGTTTGGTATGTATGGGGCGGGTGGCGCTTGGGCGCGAACTCCCTTCTCCCCCGACTACCGCTCGCCGATTCCCAAAATTTATAGGGAGCAAAGGAATGAAAGGATTCATCTCCAAACATCTGTCAACGGCCTGTTTGGCGAGCGGCCTGTCGCTGCTGGTGGGCTGCGACTGCTATCGCAACATCGTTGATCCCTGCTATCCGCAGCGCTATGAATACGCGAGTGAGCGAGAGGTCAACGCGTGCCAGGCTCCGCAGGTGAACAATGGGCACGTGCTGGACCAGACCGTCTGGAACTATCACTTTAAGCCCGGTACCGACCGGCTTACTCCGGGCGGACTGGAACACCTGGCGTGCTTGGCTCGGCGGCGGCCCTGCCCCGACTCGGTGGTTTTCCTCCAGACCGCTCAGGACATTGCTTACGACCCGGCTGCGCCCGAGAAATTCTCGGAGCAGCGCAACGCACTCGACGGCAAGAGAATTCAAGCCGTCCAGAACTATCTGACCGTCTCAACCGCGGGCCGTCATTTGAGTTTCGAAGTGGTGGTGCATGATCCGTCCAACGTGGGAATGGCGGCCACCCAGGCGGGCATTTCGATCCTCAAGATGAACAACGGCGCCCAGGGAGTCTTGCCGACGAGCGCGGGCGCGGGTGCGGCAAACGTCTCCGGCGGAGCCGGCGCCACTTCAGGAACTGGCGGCCATTAAGATTGCTTGACTGGTTGACTCATCGCGGAGGACGCGGGCGCAGCAAAGAAAAGGGTGTGTCCGGCGCCTCCGCGGTGGGTTCCAGCCACGGACCGAATCCTAGATCTGTCTAAGCAGGATGAGCACCTATGACCCGGCAACTCCTTCTCATGCCTAGCCGTTCACGCGGCTTTCGCGGTTGGCTGGCTCTGGTTCTGCTGCTTGTTGTTGCCAGCGCGGTCTTTCCGCCGACCGTCAGCGCCGCGCCCATTGTCCTTTCCTCCCCGCATGCAGCCGCGGCACCCGCTGCGCTGCTCGCCGACACATCCAGCGTGGGCAGGGTCTTGCAATTCCTGGAGGCCAAGTTGAGCGATCGCCGGCGCATGATCCAACTCGCGACAATCGGCATGTGCATTGGCTTATACATTCTGATGCGCCGCTGACGATAAACTTTCGTTGCCGCAAGCGCTGGAAACCGTGCCTGGGAGAGTTTGAGAAAAACAATCATGGTTCGAGCCGCGAAACAATACGGAACGGCGTGGGAAGGGGCCGGCTTGCCCGATGCACCGAGCGCCCCGGAATCGTTGAAGGAAGCGGGCCTGAGCGTTGGTTTCCTCAACGACATGATCCTGCGCTCGCTTTATACTGCTGGCGGCATGCTCGGGCTGGACCTTTCGCGGCTGCTGTGCCTGCCTTTCAAGGTCATCGAGGAGTCGCTTCGGTTCTTGAAGGACGAGAAGTGTCTCGAAATCGCCGGAGGCGACCTCATCGGCCGCATCAGCTACCGCTTCAACCTCACCGAACTTGGCCGCCGTCGGGCCCAGGACGCGATGAAGCTCTGCGCCTACGTCGGGCCCGCGCCGGTGCCGCTGGAAGACTACATTGAACAGACCTATCGCCAGGCAGTCACGGGAATCAACTGCGCTCCGGACATGCTCCGCTCGACGTTCGGGCATCTGGTCCTCACCGAGGACTTGTTCAATGCCATCGGGCCCGCCATTGTGAGCGGCCGGTCGGTGTTCATTTATGGGCCACCCGGAAACGGCAAGACCTCGATCGCTCGAGCGATCGGCGATTTCATGACCAATAGCGGCGGGGCGGTCTATGTCCCCTACGCGTTCCTTGCCGAGAACAGCATCATCACCGTCTACGACCAGGCCGTTCACCAGATAACCGAGGAAGCCGACAAGGGCCGGATGGAAGATAACGAAGCCACTATCCGCAGGCTTCTCAACACCGGCACGGTCGACGCCCGCTGGGTGCACGTCCGCAGGCCGGTAGTGGTGACGGGCGGCGAGCTGAATCTCGAGATGCTCGACCTCCGCTTCAATGTGGAGGCGAACTTCTATCAGGCGCCGTTGCACGTCAAAGCCAACGGCGGCGTGTTCCTCATCGACGACTTCGGCCGGCAGCTCTGCAGCCCCAAGGAATTGCTCAATCGCTGGATTCTGCCTTTGGAGGATCGCCACGACTTTCTCACGGTCTCTTCCGGTAAGAAATTCGAAGTGCCGTTCGAGCAGCTGACCATCTTCTCGACCAACCTCGACCCCAAAGACCTGGTGGACGACGCGTTCCTGCGCCGCATCCGGCACAAAGTGGGAATCCAGGCGCCGACACGCGAGGTCTATACGCGCATCTTCAACGCCGTGACCAAGAGACTGGGCTTGAACCCTTGTCCGGAGGCGGTGGATTTTCTTTACGAGCGCTATTACAACACGAACCGGTGCCCCAGAGCCAGTGATTGCCGGGATTTACTGGAGATTGTCCAGTCGATCTGCCGATACCGAAAAGAGCCTGTCCATCTGACCCGTGATCTCATCGCAGAGGCGGCCGCCAGCTTCATCTGCGAATTCTAATCGACATCTCGGAAAATGCGGGTCAAGGGCAATCTAAGTGACCGTGTGCAAACCAGTTGATATTAGCCCGACGCGTTAGCGAGGTCCTCGCTGATGCTTCGGGCTAGTATTAGCGGAATCGTGCACGGTGATGTAGTACAAATGGGCAGAGCGGAACGATGGAAGACCAGGGCTCTTTGCCGCTGGTTTTGTAGCGTTTTCGAACTGCTCCTCCGAGCCTCCGCAATTCGAGGGGAGTGGACAATGGATTGTCGCGTTACGTTCGTGCTGGCGTTCGGTCTGGCGACCGGCGGCCTCGGTTGTGCCAGTCAAGCAAAGCTTCCCCTGGTGGCGAATAACGACAAGCCGGCGGAGGGCACTCCTAAGCCTCATGATCAAAGTCCGCGCCAGCCGATGGCCTCCACCTGCATTGCTTGCGGTGAATTCTGCGAGAAGAATGCGGCCGATCCAAGGCACTCACCGGCAGAGAAAGAGCGACTCCTCGATCAAGCTCGCAAGGCGTACCAGCAAGCGCTTGAGCGTGAGCCGAACAACCTCGCAGCATTCGAGGCTCTGGCCCGGCTTTATACGACGCTGGGAGACCATGCGCATGCCGTCGCCACCTATGAAAAGGCCGTTCAAGCTCATCCCGAGAAGGCCTCCGCCTGGTTTGAGCTGGGCATGTGCCACGCTCGCTCGAAGGAATGGGAACCGGCCCTGGATAACTTGCGACATGCGGTCGAGCTTGATCCCGAAGACCGCACGTACAATCACTTCTACGGCTTCTGTCTTGCTCGCGCGGGGCGGTATGAAGAGAGCTTGGCCGTTTTCGCCCGCGTGGAGGAAGAAGGGATCGCCCACTACGACCTCGCTTGCATGCTGCATCACATGAACGAGGATGAGCTTAGCAAACAACACCTCCGGACAGCGCTGGAGAAGAAACCGGATTTGAACCCGGCCCGGCAATTGCTTGCCGCCCTGGAAACACCGGCCGGAGACTCCAAGAAGCTGATCCAAACGTCGAGTCCGGATGCTCTGGAAGATGATTCCGATCTTCAGCAACCAGCGCTTCCCAGCCCTGGTTCGCCATCATCGGCGGGAACTCCGAAGTCTTCGAGCTGAGAAACCGCGTTTTAGCGCGCCGGTCTATTGATGGCTGCTGCCATCTCCGCCATGACTTGTTGCTGAGACCATCCGGCTGTGTGTCCCCGGCCTGGGCCATAGACGACCTTGCCCTCGTAGGGCGGATCGGCCTCGCGCAAAAATGCATCCAGCAGATGAACCGCATTATTGAGAAAGTAATCGTCTGCCTCGCCAACCCAGATGTGGATTTTCCCTCTCAGCTTCGGCCCCAGCGCCTTCCAGTTCTTTTCGAGAACCATGCGTAAGTCGTAGTTGCTCCAGTGGCCGACAACTCGGCGGTCCAGCTGGCCGGTCTTCGGTTCCCAGAGCGGCCAGGGAAGCCCGTCGCGGCCGCGCGGTCCGAAAGTGGCATTCCAGGCGCACCAGTCCTTTCCAGACAGGGTCCAGCGATTGCCGCGTCCAAGCACGTTCTCGAGCTGACACTCGTGGCGGACGGTGTAGCGCACATCGCCGTTAATTTCGCGCGCCGCGGGCCTTTCGAAGCCGCGTTCGTTCACGTAGGCGTTGCTATCCTTGTAGATGTCGATCAACTCGTAGGCGCGGAAATCGACGGGATCGGGACATTGGGACCACGCGCCGTTGAAAAAGTCCGGATAAAAGACTTGCAGAGCCAAGGACACCCACCCGCCCGTGGACCCCCCGTCAAGCACGCGCGCATAGGGCTGGCCGATAGCCCGGAAGCGCAGTTCAACGTAGGGGATCAACTCCTTGGTGAGCGCGTCGCCGTATGGACCATTATTGGCGGAATTGACCTGATAGGGGTCGCCGTAGGGGCCTGCGCCGTCCAGATGGAGCAGGATCATTTCGGGGGCGTTCTCCGCCGACCAGGCCTTCCGGAACTCCGAATAGGGAGCCATCATATTCGCGACGTGGGTAAAGCGCGTTCCATAACCCCCGATATGTACGCGAAGAGGATAGCGGCGGCCGGGTTCCTTGTCGTAGTTTCGAGGTAAGATCACTCCGGCCCGCAAGTACATAGGCCTGCCATGGAAGCGGCTCAAAAGGCTCGATTGCAGCTTGATGTACTTGACGTTCGAGCTTTCGGCCGGCAATTGCTCCTGGGGAATCTTTTGATCGAGTTCGAGCCTTAGCGTGCCGCCCCCTGTGGGAGGCAGAGTTGCCTTCACAACCTTACTGTAAAGATTGTCGGGAGCGCTGGGCAGCTTCAAATCCAAGTTTGTATCGAAGACCGCCTGGACGTAGTATTCCCCCGCCGGCAATTCGTTGAGGCGGCCGATGGGAAATACCTCCGCACGCTGGTCCACAACGGCGACGCCACCAGGTCGGAAACCATCCACGTCGCGTCCGAACACCGGCGGCGCCGACAAGCCGGTTTCCCCAATCAATTCGCGCGGTTCAGGCGTTGCCTGCCTGCTCAAAACGATGAGCAGCCGTCCGTTGCGCGGAGCAGCGATCAAGCCCGGCGCCAGCGTGACTTCGAAGCGCAGGGAAGCGACCTGGCCAGCTGGAGCGGGCGCGGCGGGGGAGTATTCCTGAGCAAGCGCGTGCTTCCATTCCACGGCCGGAACTGCAAGGAGCAACCCTAGCGCCAGCACTTTGAGTTTCTTCATCGTTGGCCCTCCTGTCGCAACGTTCGTGGATGGTCCGGTCCCAGCGAGCGCTGGCCGACGTCAGCGAGAGAGAAAGCGCATGCAAAAGGGGCGTAGCAATTCTTCGGGGTAAAGACAGAAAGCGTATTCCCGGTTTCGAAGGACCGCATTGCCTTGAAGCTCTTGAACGCATTCGTCCAGAGTCCTCAGTAACTGGCTCTCCCGATTGGCCACGTAAGGCCTTAACCGATCCGTCAACGAGCGCAGCGCATGGAAGCGTTCGCGGCGCTCCCTTGCGCTAACGGGCTCTTGATGGATGAGGGCGTCTTTGCTGGCACATAATTCCGCTGCCTCCGCGTGGCGTGAATTGTCATCCGCCAGATGGCGCTGTGGGTTGTAGCGCACGTCACGCAATTCGCCGGCCAGCGCGCGGCGCCTTTCCGGGCGGGCCGGAAACGCCGGCAGGGGCAGCAGCAGCGTGGCTGAGAGTACGAGATAACCCGGCGGTTCGCAATGGTAAAATTGGCGAATGATTTCATCGGTCAATTCGTCGTACTTGCCGCCCCCAATGCCGTGGATGAAGAGATCGGCGAGGAACAGGCGTGCGTAGAGGGTGTTCGTCAAGGCCCGGCTGCGGACCTTCAAACCTTGCTGTTCCAGATCCTGCCAGGCGTGCACCAGGTTAGCGCCCGTGGCTGCGGGAAGCGGCAGCGCGGGCCAGGGCTCTTGGCCGACACGCAGCTCGATGGCAGTCCCGGTTCGGCGCCCGAGCAGGCGGCCGCGGATCAAGCTGCCTGTGCGCCAGGCCCAGAGCGGGACCTCCAACCAATCGCCTTCGGCAATCAGGTCAGGCACGGGATGATTGCGGCTGCGAATACCGTAGCGCTTGCGATAGGCCTGGACGCAAGCGTTGTAGGTGGAATGAAAGCGCGGCAATTCTAGAAGCAAATGACAGACAAACCAGGCGAACGGCTCCGTGCGACAGAGCTGGCTGACCGGAAGCTCGAGGTTATGGCAGCCCCAGCGCCGTTCGAAGTCGCGCCGGGCGGCGGCCAGCCGTTCGCCAAGCAAGCGCGTGCGCCCTGCCTGGCGGCGGACCTCCTCCCAAAAACTGGGAAGAAAGGGCGAGAATCCCCAGTCCTTGTTCAACTCGGCGACGCGGGCCGGCAGCGTCGCAAAAAGCTGTTCGTCCTGCACCTGCCGCTCTTCATAAGGAGCTTCACCCGACCAGTGATCGAAGGGAACATGCACCACGTGCGGCCAGGGATTGGCGCCGGCATTTAGAACCGGAATGCGTAATGAAGTCGACTTTGCCGTGTCGTTGTCGACGACGAGATTGATCGGCGTCAGGCCGTGCGCCTTCGCCAGGCCATGCAGTGCAAAATTCTTGATCCAGACTCCTGGATGGAAGAGTTCCGGTTGATGGCCGGCCATAAGGAGAGGGGCGTCGCGCAAGGGAGGAACAGGCTCACATACATCCTGGAGGTACGAACGGGCTGCTGCGAGAGCAGTCTGCTGCGCGTGCCCGCGCACTTCAATCCAGGGCCGGCCCAAAATCTCGCCAGGCGGCCGGCTCAACGCCTGCCGATTTGCAGCAAGCAGGCTCGCGAAATCAGCAAGTGGCGGTTCTGATACTACGGCGCCGTCTTCGTGTGGCGCTCGCAGACGGCGAGGCGGGCTCACCAGCAGGACTCCGCACAGCAGTCGAAGGTGTAGCCCGTGGCAGGCGGAGCTGAGTCGGCAACGGTGCCCTCTTGCTTCTCGGAGGGGATGCCGTTTTCGGCCTCGGCGATGACCCGGCGATAATAGCTCAGACGCTCATCGGCATCGTTGAGGACGCCCCCAAACGCGCGCTTGGGATCGAGATAGACGCGGGGCACGGCCACTTCTTTGATGCGTAACTTCAGAAAGGCCGCCTGCGCCCAAAGCTGCAACGGCATGCCCCAGCCGGTTTCCGTGATGCGCAACTTGGCCAGCGCGCCGGCACGATAGGCCTTGAATCCGCAGAATGCATCCGTGAGGTTCAGGCCAAAGCGCTGATTCAACTCGGTCGTGATGCGTTGGTTGATCTTCAGGCGATCCTGCGGGGCATGTGTATTCTGACGGAAAAACCGCAAGTACCGGCTGCCGGAGACGATATCGGCATCGTGGATCGCCTCCAGGAGCACGGAGATGCGCGAAGGTTCGTGCTGGCCGTCGCAATCCGTCGTGACCAAAACGTCGAATTGGTGCTGCAGAACGTAGGCGAAGGCGGAAATCAGGGCGGCCCCGTAGCCGCGGTTCTGGGAATGGGTGATGATATGGATTCCAGCTTCGCTGCTCAGAATCTCCGCCGTACGATCCGTCGAACCGTCATTGATGACCAGGATTTCCGGGCTGTAGCGCCGGACTTCCTTAAGGACCAAGCGGAGATGGCGTTCTTCGTTATAGACGGGAATGGCGGTGAGCGCACGCATGAAGAGTTTCCTTGATGACATCGTCGATGGGGCACCCGCACCATTATTCCATACCCATTCTAACCGTCCAGGCAAGGCCGTCAAACGGTTGAGCCTCAAGGCGGTTTGTCCTGGCGTATTGGGAATTCGCGGCCTCCTCGCCTTTCCGCGGACTCATCATAAAATGCCAACGCTCACCCATCTCTCTGTTCAGTTCTGGAGGTACGCCATGAAGATTCGCATGCTGGGACTGTTGGTAGTCGGGCTGTTCCTTGCCGCCGACGGAGCGCCCGATGCTGCTGTCAAGAAGGATTTGGCTAAACTCGCCGGCACCTGGTCAGTTGTTTCGTTTACCGCGAACGGCGAAAAAATGGATAGCGACCAGATCAAGCAATACAGCCTGATCGTGGAAGGGGAAAAGTTTACCTTCAAGCAGGACGACAATGTTGTCATGCGCGGCACGACCAAGCTCGACCCGAGCAAGAAACCCAAGGCGGTCGAGATCCTACCTACCGAGGGCGATCAGGCGGGGGACAAGTTGCAGGGCATCTACGAGGTCAGCGGAGACGAGTACAAGATTTGCTTCATCTCTGCCGAAGGCAAGCGGCCCACGGAGTTTGCGTCCAAGGCGGACAGCGGCGTAACCTGCGTCGTGTTCAAACGGCTAAAGAAGTAAGAAGTTGCGCGAGCAGCGAGCGGGCCAAGCGGCCACCATCCGCTTGGCCGTCTTTGGCTCGACATGGAGGGCCGCTTGGGTCGGATCTGCGTGCGCTTCCACCTCAGCGCGAGGGCGCTGGAAGTTCGCGCCCTGCCGTCCAGGCCATGCCCCGCAAGACGAGATCTCGGAACGGCGCCTGGTCTAGCGGATCCTTGGCGTTCGGCTGTACGCCGCAGTGGCCAAAAACACTTACGCACACCTTGCCGCGCCCATAGCTCCGAGTCCAAAGGATTGGCCAATCTTTCCCCTCATACACCGCCACGACGAGCGGCTTCAGCTCTCCTTGCGTTTGCAAGTGATAGTACAATTCATCCTCGTGCTCGAAATCTGAGAGCCCACGCGTGATCGGATGGTCTTGATCGACAATTTTCACGGGGTACTTGCCAATACGGACCTTGGTATCCGGCGTGCCGACGTGGGAGAGAACGCCGCCAATGAGTTCACGCATCTGCGGCAGCCAGGTCTTGTCGGCGCAGCAGAACGCGTGGAACGAAAAGAGTCCCTTGCCCTCCTCAACGAAATTCAACATGGCGCGCTGCTGCTCCTCGGTCAGGCGGAATTCCGGATCCCTACGGTCGGCCGTCACCAGGAGCATGTCGTACTTGCGCAGCGAAGGAGTCAAAAGGATGGCCGCATCCTCACAGATGGTCACCTCGAACTGTCTGCTGTCCTCCAGAATCTTCTGGAGACGTTGAGCCTGCCGGCGGTAAGCGTGATGGTCGCGCTGGCCGCCCGAAAGGAGCAGCACTTTCGCCCCGGCAGGCACCTTTTGCTGCGCGGGAGCCGACGGCGTCCAACAGGAAATGCAGGCCAGAGTCAGAAGGGCGGAAGCTCGGCAAAGCATCGATTCGTCTCCTTGTTAAGCTGGAGCCATTCACAGGGTGGAAAGCCTTGATTCCGGAAGCATTTCTTGATCTCACGGCTTCCCGGTATTTTAGTGACTCGGAAACGGATCAGCTGCGCTGCCTTGCATGCCACACGAGAAATAGGAGAGAATAACCTGACAGGTTGGGATCGGCCCCTTGAATGTCTCCCCACCGTCACGCCTCCTAGCAGCGGTTATTTTCCAATTCGAGGAGTCCGCGCGGGCATCTCTGCAAGGGGCGAACGCAGCGGATTTTACAGGCGGCCATCACATGCGATCGGACCATTCTCATGGCTTTTGAACTGAAAATCAACGAGTCGGTTCCACAGGGCATCAGGCGGATCGTGCGCAAGGAAATCGACAAGTCCCTCGACGCGTTGACTGCCCACGTCGATGGGAGCCGCATCGAGGCCGTGCACGATGCCCGGCGTCGTTTCAAGAAGATACGCGCCGCCTTGAAATTGGTCCGCGAGGAATTGGGACCGGAGGTCTATCCGCGCGAAAATGCCTGCTTTCGCGACGCGGGCCGGCCTCTGACGGAAGTGCGCGACGCACAGGTGCTTGTCGAAACGCTCGATAAACTGGCGGCGCACTATGCCGCGGAAGTGACCCGGGAGTCGCTGGAAGAAGCGCGCCGGGAATTGCTGGCCCACGAACGCGCGATCTGCAAGCGCGTGCTGGATGAAGAGAACGCTCAGGCTGTGGTCGCGGTTATTCTTCAGGCATCGCGCCCACGCGTCAAGGATTGGGTCATTGAACATGACGGCTGGGCGGCGTTGCGAAACGGTTTGAAATCCGTCTACCGCCGGGGCCGGAAAGCCTTCGCCGCCGCCGCTTCTGAGCCCAGCGTGGAACATCTGCATGAATGGCGTAAGCGCGTGAAGGATCTCTGGCATCAGCTGCAAATCATAGAACCGATGCATCAGAGTCTCGCGCAGGAGGCAATCCAGGCGCATGAGCTGGCTGATGCACTGGGCGACGATCACGATCTGGCGGTCCTCCGTGATTTCTTGACGGAGATTCCAGGAATGGCGGCTCAGCCGGCCATGGTCGCGACACTGCTAGGGCTTATCGCACGCCGTCGCGCCGAGTTGCAGCAGGCAGCCGATCTCCTAGGGCGCCGCATTTTTGCCTCGAAGCCGAAGGAATTTGTTGCCAGGTTGCACGATTTATGGCGGGTGTGGAGAACCGACGGGGAAGCCAGCGAAAGGGAGAAGCCTTCGCCTTTATAGCATTCAACGATTATGCCAAAGTCGTGGGCACGGGATTGCGGGAGATGTAATCGTCAGCAAACGGATGGCGAGTCCAGGATCAAGAGCTCCCCCTCCCGCAAGAGGGTGCCGAACCCTCGACGTGGGCTCGCCATTCGGTATTTCGTTTCGTTGTCAGCTAGTTTCGAACGCAGCATCTTCCCGCCTCATTCAGGCGGCTTGCCCGGAGGATTGGCAGACGTTACGGTTCCGGACTGGTTGCCCGTTGCTCCAGAGGTAGTTCCCCCCGAACTGCCGCCTGACCTTGGAGTGGCTGGAGGTAGGGTCCCAGGGGCCTTCCGGGTTCCGTCCGGAGTGTTGCCCATTCCTTCGTTGGTCGCCATCGGGCGCAGAAAATCGACCATCACTGTCTGCCCTGCGCGGACGTGAACTTTGCGGGCCCGTTTCACCACGCGGCCATTCTCCGTCCATTGGGCCTCGACGTCATACGTGAAATCCTTGTCAGGAGTAAGCGCGGGCGAAATGTAACGACGGAAGTTACCGGTCTGCGTTGTTTTTTGGCCTTCGAAGAGGACCCGAGCGTTGGGCGGAACACGCAGATCGATGAAGGCCGAATTCACGTCTTCGGCACTGCGACGACCACTCGTGACGCTGCCGTAAAAGCGATCTCCGCTAGCCGTCCCGAAATAGGAGTAGTCGGGCGACGCGTAGTTCGAATAGTAATCCGGCTGGTAAGAATAGTAGTCAGGAGCGTAGCCGTAAGAATCGTAGCCGTAATAGCTGGGGTAATCCCAGCCATAGTAACCGTAACCCGGATATCCCCAGCCCCCGCCGCCGTACCAGCCGCGCCGGCCGCCGCCATCCCAGCCGCCGCCGTGCGAAACCCCACCACCGCCGTGCCAGCTTCCGCCACCGCCGCGTCCCCCGCCGCCACCATGACGTTGTGCCAAAGTGAAGTCAGGTGTCATAAGGAACGCCGCCACGGCAATGGCAGCCGTGCCGATGGTCACATAGAAGGTTCTTGACATTTCGATTCTCCTTTTTCTAAATGGCCGTGCGCATATCCGGTCCTCTCCTGCAGCGCGTGTCGGCGCTTCGCTCAGCCGCCGGTAGAGGAACAAGGGTGCAAGTATGGTGCCGGCAGCAGAGGCCGCGCCGTCCTTTCGCCAACTGGAGCGCATTTGAGGGTAGATGCCATCCAAGCGGCAGATAATCTGCCCCGACGACCAATGGCAGCCGCGATTGCTCAAGCTGATCCTGAGAGCATGGCTCGGCCGTAAAATGGCCAACTGGAACGCCGGCGACCTCGAGCGATCTCTCGTCGAGCTTGAGTTACTATGGGAGGGCGAGTGGAAAGATAGCTTCCGAACCGGCAAGAGCATTCCCACTTGTAAGCGGAGAAATGCCTGTCTATCATAAATACATGAGCATGCTCTTGCTGTCTTCCGCGATCGCCGAGTCCGGCAGGCGAGCGACCTACACATCACGCATACTGCTCGCTGCCTGAAAGGGGAAGGAAGCAGAGGACCTTGTCCAGCACGCTGATGGCTGGGTTGCTCCAATTGGTCGGGTTTCAGCCCGGTGCTGCGCTGAGAGCCGAATACGGCTTCCTGGCTAGCGTTTAGCCCACAAATACGAAGAGATTAGCTGCCCTAGAAAACCCCGTAGACCCCTCTCAGGGAAGTATCATGGCGCGCACTTTGCAAACTCTTTGCCATCCTCCTGACTCATCAAGCTCTGTTCTTGAGGAACCAGTGTCCCTCCAACGACGAGTTCTGATCGCCGAGGATAACGAACTTACCTGCCAGCAGCTCAAGCAATTACTGGAAGGCGATCCGAAGGTCCAGGTCGACACCACTGGCGATGGTCTGGAAGCGCTCCAGGCCCTGATTGAGCACAACTACAGTATTGTCATCACGGATCTGAAGATGCCGCATTTGAGCGGTATGCAGCTCATCGAGGAAGTACAGAAACGTAGACTGCCAGTCACCGTGATCGTGACCACCGGGTTCGGGAGTATCGACGAAGCCGTTCAGGCGATGCGCCTGGGAGCCTACGACTTCCTGGTAAAGCCGATCGAGATCCAGCATTTGCGCATTGTCATGCATCGAGCGCTGCGCGAACGAACCTTGCAGGACGAGGTCGCCAACCTGCGCGAACAGCTCCAGAACCGTTACTCCTTCCACAACATTCTCAGCAAGAATCCGAAGATGCATGCGGTGTTCGAGCTGATCAGCCGAGTGGCCCAGAGCACGAGCACGGTCCTCATCGAAGGCGAGACCGGAACGGGCAAGGAGCAGGTTGCGCGGGCCATCCACGAAGCATCGCATTTACGGACAGGGCCGATCATCGCGGTCAATTGCGCGGCCTTGCCGGAGACCCTCCTCGAGAGTGAACTCTTCGGTCACGAAAAAGGGTCGTTCACCAATGCCGTGGGCCAACGCCGAGGCCGATTCGAATTAGCAGACGGAGGCACGATCTTTCTCGACGAGGTGGGAGACGTGCCGCCGGCCATGCAGGCCAAACTGCTCCGGGTGCTGCAAGAACGACGGTTCGAGCGCGTCGGCGGCACGGAAAGCATCGAGGTGGACGTGCGCGTCATAGCGGCCACCAACCGTTCGCTTCTGCGCCTTGTCAAGGAAGGAACGTTCCGTGAGGATCTGTATTACCGCTTGAACGTGGTCAAGATCGATCTGCCGCCTCTTCGCGAGCGCACCGAGGACATCCCATTGCTGGCCACGCATTTCGCGCAGAAATACGCACGCCCGGGCGAAGCGCCCAAGCAAATTGCGCCGCAAGCAATGGAGCTGTTGCTGCATTACCGTTGGCCCGGCAACATCCGCGAGCTGGAGAACGCCATCGAGCGAGCGTCCGTGACTTCGCGCGACGATACGATCCGGCCCGAAAATCTGCCTCCGGACATCATGGCTCCCGCAAGCGCCAAGATGCCTTTCAACATCGACCTGGAGAGGCCGTTGCCCGATCTACTTCGAGATTTGACCGCCGATATCGAACAACAGTACCTCCGCAAGGCGCTCAAGAAAAGCCACGGGAACATCGGCCGCTGCGCCAAGATCTGCGGGCTCTCGCGCCGCAGCATTTCCGCCAAGATTGCGGAGTACAAGATCAACAAGACTGCATTCAAGGAATTCTGAACGAAGGGAAAACGAAAGCGGCGGCAAAGCGCCGCAATCCAAAGAAGTCACTTTTGGAGTGCGGCGCTCTGCCGCCGCTTTTGGTTTCCTCCATTATGCACCGCCCTAATTATCGATTTAGATCGTGAGAGTGCACAAGCAAAACGGGACTTCATGCGAGATTCTTCCACACATTTATTGACGATCCTGAAGCACGGGTGCCAATTTGCGAAGGCCCTGGAGCAAACCGTCGATCAGCCGGCGCAGCGCGCTGCTCTCCTCGCCGAATTAGTACATGAGTGCTGGCCGTCGGATTTGTCCGCCTGCATGCTCTATCAACAAAGCCGCACATTCACCTATGCATTGGACCAGAAAGCCCAACCTCGACCCGAATGGATCGAGCCGCTGCGCGATGTGTTGGAACTAACTAGCCGCGAATGGAAAGCCACAGAGCCCGTGGCAGTCAAACCGCCGTCTGCTCTCGAATTGACCGGCTGCCGCTTGATCGTGACGCCGATCCGCTACCGAGAGCGAGTTTTCGGCTTCCTGGCTCTAGCTGGCGCGGAGAATGGAGAAACCCCAGAAACTGAGGACGTGCTCTTCGTCCGGGCGGCAGAGCATCTGGCATTGCTCATGATGCTCGAAATCAGCGACGGTTTTCAGCAGTCGCTTCGCGAGGCAGAAGCCCTGCCGACCTTGCAGAATTGCTTCAGTGATCTGGCCTACATCGTTGCACATGAATTCAACAACATCTTGAACAACATGATGCTGCAACTGGCGGTCCTGGAACATGCTGGCGATAGTCCCAAAACGGTCAATGAATTGGCGCCCATGCGCCAGCTGGGTAACCGGGCGGCGAGCATGATACGCCGCTTTCAACAGCTTGGCCGCGCCGATCGCCCCGTTCTCCTTCCCGTCGACTTGAACCAACTCGTTCGGCAGGTTGCTGCGACACGCATAGCGCAGGCCCTGAAGTCCGCCGGCGACGCTGCCTCGTCGGCTTCCGCCGCGCCGCCGTTGCATCTCGAACTTTCTTCAGACCTTCCCCTGGTTTCAGGCACCGACGTTGACCTCAAGCGGCTTCTGTTACTGCTTCTCGACTCGGTACATTCAGGAAACTCTGCACGTGCGCTGACAGTACGCACCGAAGTTGCCGAGGGACATGCTTTGCTCTGTGTCCACGATGATGGGCCGCCGATCGCTCCGGAGAAGCTTCCCCATTTATTCGAGCCTTTTGCAGGCATGGGAGAGAGCGAATGCAATTGGCAATTAGCTGTGTGCCGGTCGATTGCCCGTCGGCTTCAGGGAACTATCTGGGCCGAGAACAGAGAGCAAGAAGGCACGATGCTGATCGTGAAGTTGCGCTTCGCTTCGCGAGACCTTTTAGCCATGTGAACCTGAGAGCCCTCAAAAAAGACATTGGCCGGATGCTTGACCATTAAGTCGAGGCCTGGAACAATGACACGGACAGAGCTAAGGTAGCTTGTCTCTGATCACGACACGAGGGCATTGTGGCTCGCAAGGCATTAATTGTCGAAGACGAGCGCGACACGGGAGAGCTTCTTGCGGAAATCCTGCGTCGCCGGGGATTCGAAGCAACGTTGCTGCTGGAGGGGAAGCCGGCCGTACCCTGGATCCGCTCCCACCTTCCCGATGTCGTTCTTCTGGACCTGATGCTGCCCGACCGCGACGGGTATCAGATCTGCGAAGATCTGAAGCTTGACCGCCAGACTAATCTGATTCCCATCATTATGGTGACGGCCCGCGATTTACCGCAGGACCGGCTGCACGGGCTGCAGGTCGGCGCCAATGCCTACTTGACCAAGCCGTTCACTGTCGAGCAGTTGGAGAGCGCCATTCATGACGTGCTCATTTGGCGAGAAGACCTTGTACGGTCGGGAACCGAGGGTGAGATTCATTTCGAGTTGAATAGCGCCCTGCAATACCTCGAAGAACTCAACCATTTGCTGGCATCGCTGTTTCTCTTCAGCGGATTGACGGAACAGCAGGTCCGCGAACTGATGATGGCCGTGCGCGAACTGGGCTCCAATGCCATAGAGTGGGGGAACCAAAAGCAGTTCCAGCGCATCGTCACCGTGACCTATCGCATCGATTCGGCCAAAGTAACTATCGTCATTCGGGATACCGGCACCGGATTTGATCCGCGCAACTTGCCTCACGCTGCACGCCTGGAAGACCCCGTCGGTCATTTAACGTTACGCGAGACGCTGGGAATTCGGGAAGGCGGCTTCGGCATTCTGATGGCACGAGGTCTGGTCGACGAGTTGACCTATAACGACGCGGGCAATGAGGTGCGGCTCGTCAAGTATTTTGCCGCTCAAGTCCCAGAGCGCCAACTCGACCCGTCCGCCAAGGAACTCGGGTAAAAGCGTCGGAAAGCCTACGATCCGCCGATGCTCCGCACTTCCGATCCCTGTGGACAAAGCCATACGATCAATTCGACCTGTCCAGCCGATAGAATGAGCACTCGCATCGCGCACCGATCATTGTCATGCGCCGCCCTGGTGCCCTTGGGCGGCCTCGGCTGGTTCTGCAGATCATGATTCCGCCGACCCTTGGATCGGGAGGGTTTTCGACCGTTCCTTCGTTGCCTCCGCGGAGCGAACTTGCTATGATTTTTTAGGATGCTAAAGCATTGGCATTCGAGGTTGTCCAGCCGATTCCCGCCAACCGTAGCCAGCGCGATGCTGGCCCAGATTTATGATCGCGAAAGCTACCTGACTCCTTAGCGGCTTTCGCAGCCCCGCGTGCCACCCTCGCCCGATAACTGCGTGAGTCCTGCCTCTAGCTTGCCTCCCCGCCGCGACGACGCTCTCCAGGAGGAGTTTGAACGGATGAATGGTTTACCTCGCAATTCGGATGCGCCGATCCAGGGATTTCGTCGTTCCCGACCCCAGCCCTCGTCGATTGGGCGAATTTGGAAACGCGTGCTGTATTCGACGGCGCCGGTGCTGATATTCGTAACGGGCGGGGCCCTGTTCGTTTTTCCCAGCGTGGACCGCTTGCGCAGCAAATGGATCACTCAGAAAATTCAATACGGCAGCATGCAACTGGCCTTCACCGAGCACGGCACATCCCAGTCGGTTTCCAACACCGATGTCGTATGTCGTGTCAAGTCACGGGCCAGGGGAACCAGCGTGGCCAGCACCCTCAAATGGGTCATCGAGAACGGCACGCCGGTTCAAACGGGCGACGTTCTGGCACGTCTGGACGACTCCGGCTTCGAGGAAGATCTGAAGGTGCAGCGGATGAACGTCACCAAGGCGCGCTCTGACTGGATCCAGGCTGAAGAGAACCTGACCATCGTTCTGAGTCAAAACCAAGGCGATTTGCAAACCGCCCAGATCACTCTCGAACTTGCGGAAATCGACCTGCAAAAGTATCTGAAGGGAGACTACGAGCAAGCCCGCCAGGATGTCCTGGGAAGACTTCGTTTGGCCGAATCGGATCGCGAGATGTGGCAGGACCGCGTCGCCTGGTCGGGCAGGATGCTCAAGAAAGGCTATCTGACGTCGAATCAGCTCCAGGCGGAGGCTTCACAATCCGATTCGTCCGAAATCGCCCTGGACAAGGTGCGGGAAGAGTTGCGCATTCTCGAGCGATTCACGAAGAGGCGAATGCTGGCGGAGCTGGAAAGCAATGTTGCGGAGGCGCGGCGGGCCTCGAGGCGTGTCAAATGCCAGGCGCGGGCCAAGGAATTGCGAGCGAAGATCAACCGTCTGAAGAAGCAATCCATCTACAATCTCGAAGCAATGCGCCTGCGTGACATCGAAGAACAGATCGCCAATTGCACCATTGTTGCTCCGCACGACGGGATGGTGGTCTACTACACGTCGGAGCAGAGCCAATATGGCAGCGGCTCGCAGCAGACGATCATTGCCCAGGGGGAACCGGTTCGAGAAGGCCAAAGGCTCATGCAGATCCCGGACCTTTCCCAAATGGAGCTCGACACGCAAGTACATGAGTCCATGCTCCCGTACGTGCATGGCGAGGAATGGACGCCGACAGGCTTCTGCGACAGCGTCCAGGCAGCCATGTTGACCCAACCCAATTTGCTCTCTCGGCTGGTCGGTCAAAATGCATTTGGGCACTTCCGCGGAAAACTTCGCAATCTGGAACTTCGCCGATCGTACCCGGGTGAACGAGCTGTGATTCTTGTTCATGCCTTTCCGGACAAAGTCCTCCACGGTCATGTCAAGCATGTGTCTGTCATTCCTTCCCAGCAGGATTGGATACTGACAGACCTCAAGGTTTTCCGAACGATCGTTTCCCTCGATGAGCCGTTTGAGGAACTCAAGCCTGGAATGACTGCCGACGTAACCATCCTCGCAGACCGGCCATTGGAGCATGTTCTCACGATTCCGATGGAAGCAATCTTTGGCGCTCCCCGGCACGGCGGCCCGGGCAAATGTTTCGTTCTCACCGACGACGGGCCCCAGGAGCGCGAAATCGTTACGGGATTAAGCGACGACACGATCGTTGAGATCAAGAATGGGCTTCAAGAAGGCGAAGAAGTCGTTCTCAATCCCGCCGCCCTGCTCAGTGAAGGCGAGGAACATCACGGCTATTAGCCAGGTGGATTGGTCTGACTTCTCCGGCACCCTTACAAGGCGATGTAAGGCGCTGCGCGTAATTCGGTGCCCGAATTCAGTTTAGTGGGACAGGCGTCTCGGCTGTCGCGGACTGGCGCGAGGCGGCCTGATAGCGACGTGATCATGATCATGCATGGGCAAGCCGAGCCACATTGCGTCCTTTTAGCGGGCCGCCTCAAGCAAATGGCGAGCGAGAATTGACGGAACTGCTCTGGCGCTAAAGCAACCCTTCAGCTACAACTGTTTACCCGAAAGGATAGCTGAACCGCAGGGAGGCGATCTTGTCGAAAAAAGAAAACGGCAAAAACTAGCCCAACCGCAAGAGCCAGACGCGGCGAAAACTCCTGCACATCCCATTGTCATTCGCCCAGATCGTGGACGCGATGTTGCGGACTGAACTGCTCAAGAGGAAAAAGAGGTAAGATGATTGGATAGCTTGCAGCGGTTGTCATAAGTGCTTGGAGTGAGGATTCCTCGGTCTAAACTACCAGTCAAGTGGAATCCCAACACGTCCCTGACGGAATATAAAATTGATCGCAAGGGGAAGCGGAGGCGCAAGCGTCGGCGGTTCTATGGGCGCGACGGGAGAGCTATCAAGAATATAGACTACTTGCCTCATCACGGACACCCAGTGCCGCACGCGCATGATTGGGACTGGACCAAGAGAGACCCGCGTCAGCCTGCTCGTCCATTGAGGGCGGGAGAATGATATGGAAAGCAGAAGGAAGCAGAATGTGGTCCATTACAACGAATACGTTGCCGGCTGGTTGGACGGTTCAATTGGAGATTTTCTCACAGAACTTCCACGAAGTTCCGAAAGCGTGGCATACGCGCTGATCACGTGTCTGGACAGTAGCTTCGACCCGGCATCGCTGCTGAGGAAGAATTCCAGCCTTCGATCGGCCATGAATGGAGTAAAAACGCTCAAGAAGAGCGTGATTGTTCCCTTGAAACTATTGCAAAGAGCTGGTCTCCGAGATCAGCTTTTTGTTGGATTCGACGAGGTATGGTTCTTTCCGACCGACCAGATAGAACCGAAACCGGACTCAACCTCGATCGTAGGTCCCAACAGGATTGACCAAAGGACGCTTGACAAACTGGGATCTTGGATGGGAGCAAATGCGTGTTCATTGGCTCTGGGCGACGGTGCCGGCTTGAATATTATCGTGAAGGCTCATGGGCTCGTTAAATACGTGATCGGACACTCTCTGTCTCAGCCCGAGCCAACTTTCCAGATGAGTAAGCTATGGGTGGAGGATGAAGAGAAGAAATTGTCGAAGACCAACGCTCGCGCCCGAACGCGGTAATTGATCATCCACCCGCCAAGGTCCGGGCTGAGTCTATCAATTATAGAATCCGTTGAGCACTCATGCTCGCGCGGAAATTAACGGAATTCGGTAGATCGGAAACGAGACTATGCCGTGGAGGCTTGTTCCCGCAGGAGTATATCAGGTCGGAAGAATTCGGCGCCCTGCACGCGAATGCGCTTGAGAGGCCACATTTCCGGAACCGTTACCACACGCGCACCTTCCTCGGTCACGATGCATGTGTCGGAGCTGAAGGCAGCCCCCACACTCGCATGCCAGGCGATGGCCCAACCGTTTTGAAAGAGGTCTTCCGTCTGTGGGGTCAGCTTCCGTTCCACCGGCAATCGGCCGGTCACCTGTCCCTGAGGACAGAGACGCCATTCGTGCTCAAAACCGGTGACCTGGTAGACATGCCGGCCGGTGTTCAGGATCTGCCGGGGCAGAGCGTCCGGCCAGGTGCTTGCGATATAAGTGGCGCTTACCTTGCAGGCGGCGTCGTGTTCTCTCCGGAAGGTCTGATCGGGTTGACCGAAGCAAACGGACCGGCTTGCCGTCGCACACAACCCATACTTGCGCGCGTGCACGCTCAGCACGCAATAGCGTGTGACCGGCGCCGACGTGAACCCACACTGCCGGTAGCGTCTCGAGCGGCCATCCGCAGCGACCTCGATGGCCAGCGGTTGGGCTCCCCGATGCAGCAAGCGGTGGCTGAGCTGACCTGCGATTTCCCGCTCGGTTTCACCTGGGCTCATGGTTCGGCAAGTGGCTTCCAGCGCGTGGCTGACGGTTGCCCCCAGCGCCTGGTAGCAAGCTTTCTCATAGAGCGTCAACGGCCAACGCAGCTTGCTCAGCTGGTCTCCCACCGGCGTGAAGGCTCCGTAGACCCGATCACATGCGATTTTGCGGCCGTGGCATACGTCGGCAAGCAGGCTTTCCCGGCTCGACTGCCACGACCATTCCTTGAGCTGAAAGCCAAGTCCGTCCAGTTCTTCGTCAAAGAGCCGCTGCGTGTCGACATTGCAGCTCATCACCCAGCGCTGCTCGGCCCCCAGGTACAGAACCGGAAGGTCGGCAGGATCCAGGACGCCCCGGGCAGCAGCACCACTGGTCAGCCACGAAAAGTTCTCTGGTTCAAGGAGGAGCAAGCCCTCGCAGCCAACTTGGTTCAGGAGCGCAGCTACCTGCGCTTGCTTAGCGTCCACATCAGCCCGGCGATCCGATTCCCCTGTCGCCCCGTTTGCAGAAGGCTGCAAGGAGGGGATCACCATCGTTTCCGCGGTCAAAGTCATGGAAAATGTCTCTTACGTAACGATCTGAAGATACTTCAATCGGCATGTCAAATAGGCAATTGTCTTCAAGCTGTCACCCCTCGACGGCAATCGAGCGCGCCAAAGTTTCCCTGAAAATACCAAAAAATCCGGCCAAAGGAAAAGGATTTGTGCGCGCCTGACCGCGGCTAGCGCGTCCACGGGGGCGGGTAAGCGCCGCGTGCATATCTTTGGGCCATTTCCAGATAGTGCGCACAGATGGATCGTGTCCGCTCCAATTCTTCCGGCCGGATTTCGCGCACGACTCGGGCTGGCACGCCCATCACGACGGAATGCGCCGGGATGCGTCGCCCCTCGGTTATCACCGCACCCGCGGCGATCAGGCATTCTTCGCCGATTTCGCAGCCGCTCAAGAGCCGGGCGCCGATTCCTACCAGAGTATCCCGGCCAATTCGCCGTCCATGAACTACCGCGCCGTGCCCTACGACGACCCCTTCTTCAATCTCCTGAGGAGCGTCGTAGTCGGTGTGCAGCACGCAGCCATCCTGCACATTCACGCGGGCTCCCAAGGTAATCCGAGCAAGATCTCCTCGCACGACCGAGGCATACCAAATATTGACTCCGGACGATAGCAGAACGTCTCCTGCCACCACTGCACCTCGAGCGATGTAATAGCCTTGGATGGATTGCATTGGATGCGTCCTTCGCACAGCTTTCCCAGCGGAAGGCGAGTTGAAAAAGCGGTCCGACCCACCTTCCTCGGATCCTTGGAAATAGACAAAGTACTTGCAGCGTCGATCTCGCAAAACCCCTGTCCCATATGGCTTGAACAGCCCAGCGTCGCCTGTTCCCGACGTTCGCTCCGATCGTTGACCATTGTATGCCACTCTTTGCTCGGATAAAACACCCCCAGGCAGTGCTTCTCCGAACCGATGACTCTGCCGGGGAGGCATTTTCGGGAGGTGACGCAAACTCCTAATCCGAACAACGGGGACAGGACCTTTGAATTAGAGGTCCTGTCCCCGTTGTTCGGATATGCTCTAAGTGTATTTCATCGATCGATGATTTCTGCCGGAGCATAATTCCTTGCTTCAGCATGATGAGGCATTCGTGGAAACCAGCGCGTTGTTCTTCCCGTTCGACCTCTTCGGAAGCGCGGGCGCGGGCGCGGGCGCCGATCTACTTGCCGACGCGTTTCACGAGATGTTGGCGGATAATAAACACGAGCGCAAAGCGACTCGGGCGCGCAGCTATGACAGCAGCGTGCGCATGCGCCGACTCCCCCTCGAGACGCTCAGGGACTATCAGCATTGGCACAAACGAGCCTGTCACCTTGTGCGCTCCGTTCTGCATAAAGAACGTTTCCTTCTCTGGGTCACCGGCAATCACCTCGGTGTCTTGCCCTTCTATGAGGAAGTCGCGCGACTCGGACCGAAAACGCTTGTCGTGCAACTGGACGCCCACCTGGACATTTACAACCTCTCAGACTGCACTGACGAGCTGTCCCACGGCAACTTCTTGCTCCATTGCCCGCAACCACTTCCTCCCATCATCAATTGTGGCACGCGGGAACTGCTTTTGCGGCCTGATTACATCCGGGAATACTATCAGGCTACCTTCCCGGCATCGGAAATTGCAGTCGATCCGAGGCCCGCATTGCGACAAGTTCGCCGTGCCAGCGCCGCCGCGGAGCGCGTCTTCCTGGATATCGATTGCGACGTGTTTGATCCCGCGTACTTTCCCGCCGTCACACATCCACTGCCGTTCGGGCTCAGTCCGCACCAGGTGCTCGCAATCCTGGATGCTGCTTGGTCCGATCGCGTCGTCGGCGTCGCTTTCTCCGAATTCGACCCGGGCAGAGATCGCAACGACCAAAGTCTGGCGACGCTCGTCTGGTTGCTCGAATACCTGTTGCTGAAGCGCTACGAACCGGCCCATACTCGCAAGAATTGACTGCGACCTCGCCGGAATTTTCAACGGCAGGCACAAGCTCCGTCCGCACCTCTCCGGCAGCAAATGTGAACTATACTCGGGCATAGGCGATGTTCTTTCACCATCAGGGCTAAGAAAGGTGGTCCGTGCGTGGAGCCTGTAACCGTCCCTCCTGAGCCAGAGACACCTACGCTCTGGCTTGGCAAAGAGTCAACTCCCGAGGCAAAAACAGCAGAGACACCGGTTGCCAGCGCACCTGCCGTGCAGCCGGAGCAGATCGACGAGGTGCCCTGCCCGCGCTGCGGTGCCAAGCTGATCAATCCGGAAAATCTGGGTTGGTGCTCCAAATGCGGCTTCTGCCGGTCGCTTGAAGAGGATGCTGCCAAGATGGAATCGGTTGCGCCGGCCCGCGCGCGCATGCCGTCGTTTCTGGGCGCGTCGGAATTCCTGGATTTGCTCGGCAGAGCGCCCAGGTGGCTTTGGGTGCTCTTGGCTGGCACGGCGGTCATCGCCCTGCTGTCCCTTGTCGGGAATCTTGTTCTGCCTTTGGCTTCCTTGCCGCGGGCAGTCTGGAGTACGGCGCAGATTCTTCTGGGGCTTCTGGGGTTATTCGGCGCCCAGGTGTGGGCCCTTTTCTTGATTGCACCTGGTGACGACAAAGTTGGGGCAAAGGACGCGATTATCTCGGGGCGATTGTGGGGCCTGACCTTCGATCGGCTACCTGAAACTCGTAGGCAAGTGTGGCTGGGAGGCTGGTCCCTGGCGGCGATGCTACTCGGGGTCTTTGTGGTCGGCGGCCTGGGTTATTGGGGTCAGTTCTACAACCCGAAAAGGGTTGCAGACAAGGGTCTCCTGCAAGCGGTGGCTCAAGCCGCCAAGGACAAGGGAGGCGACAAGTCCCTGGAAGAATCGGTAGAAGACGTCGCAAATACGCAGGAGCTCACCAAGAAGGACGAGGAGAAGAGGAAGGAGGAAGAGAGAAAGAAGAAGGAGCAGGCCAAAATAGACAAACGCCCGACCGTGCAGTGCGTGGTCATTGGCTACATGGTCGATGCCGACAAGAACTTGACCGGCTTGGTGGTGGCCACTTTGGAGGGTGAAAGGCTCCAGTACGCCGGCACCGTGCAGCGTGGCTTTACGCCGGAGGCTTCCAAGGAGGTCCTTGGCCGATTGGCTTCGCTGGAAGCACCTAATCCTCTGATCAAGGGATTGTCGATGTCGGCCGTCTGGGTCAAGCCGAAACTGTTCTGTGAGGTCCACCAGTCTGGCGCTGACAAGGATGGCCATCTGATCAGCCCGGCCTTTGCCGCACTCTTGACCGAGTAGGACTCGCGCTCCGACTAAAGGTTGCGAAACCCACCAGTGCCGCCGAGTTGCACTGGTGGGTTCTTGCTTCCCGAGAGTATGTCGAGATGCTCTCGGCGCCCGGTCGCCGGAAGGAGGCCGCCAGGACGAAGTGCGCCCAGGTCAATGGTCTTGGAGCCGTGCGTAAACTCTGACGGGTGAGAAGCGCCCGCCAACGGTGGCAGAATGTCGCCAGCGCTTCGCTCCCGCTGCGATCAGAGGCCGAGAGGCCGATCCCGAAAACCTTCTCGCTTGACGCTTGGTCACAGTGTGGTAACTTAACTTGCTGTCGGGCAGAGTGAGTTTTGCAGTGCTCGTACTTCTCCCACACGCAACAGCTTGCCAGTCGCCTGCTATTTGACTCGGCTGCCAATGCCGGCACCGAGTTCCGAGATTCATGGACGTGACGATGGGCCCGCAGTGGAGGTTGGTCTAATGGCAGGTCATGCCGCATTCGTGCCGACGCCCACTCCCGAGCATCGTCGAATTGCTGTCGGACAGTTCGAGCGTGCCAACCAGGTCATCGCCACCGGCAACTATGACTACGCCATTCAGCTGCTGCTGACTTGCTGCAAGATGGACCCGGCCAACCTCATCTACCGGCAGACGTTGCGCCGCACCGAAAAAATCAAGTACCGGAACAACTTGCGCGGAAGCCGACTGGCCTTTCTCACAACTTCGACCAGCAGGACGAAACTCAAAGCCGCCAAGGCGTCTCGCGACTACCTAAAAGTACTGGAGTGCGGCGAAAAGGTTTTGTTGCGCAATCCCTGGGACATCGGCGCGCAGATGGACATGGCCGAGGCTGCGGACGCTCTCGGCTTGCTCGACGTGGCCGTCTGGACACTTGAGCAGGCCCGGCAGAAAAACCCGGAGGACGCGACTGTAAACCGGGCTTTGGCCAGGCTTTATGAGAAACGGGGCAATTTCAGCCAAGCCATCGCCCTCTGGGAATTGATCCGCAAGGCCGAGCCGAGAGATGTGGAGGCCCAGCATAAAGCCAAGGATCTCGCTGCCAGCGATACCATTGCCCGTGGCAATTACGAAGCGGTGTTCAGCAATTTGGAGGAAGATTACGAAGGGGATGAGCAAGCCGCAACGACCGGTGAATCGGCCAAGGAATCTGCCCCGGTTCACCAGGTTCCCGTCCAGGAATCTGTATCCCCTGAGCCGCGTGACGCTGCAGCCTTGCGGGCACGCATCAAAGCCGACCCCACCAACGTCAATGCACACCTTCACCTTGCCTCGGTCTTCCGCCGCGCCGGCCAGATTGAATTAGCCCGGGAGGTGTTGCAGCAGGCCCTCGGGCCGACCGCCAATGCTTTCGAACTGACTCTTGAAATCGCCGACCTGGATATCGAGCCCTTCCGGCGCAACCTGGTGATCACGGATGAAAAACTGCGGACTCAGCCTCAGGATGAAGAGCTGCGCAAGATTCGCATCCGCTTGCTCAAGGAAATCAATACCAGGGAGATGGACCTGTTTCGCCAAAAGGCCGAGCGCTTCCCCACAGAGATGGCCCATCGGCTTGAATTGGGCGTGCGCCTTTTGCGGGCTGGTCAAACCGACGGGGCGATCGTCGAGTTGCAGGCGGCGCGGACGGATCCCCGGCAGCGCTGGCGTGCATTGCTCTACCTGGGCTATTGCTTCAAGAACCGCAACAATTGGCGTCTGGCTCAGCGCAACTTCGAGGAAGCTTTGCAGACCCTCCCCATTGGTGAAGACGCTTCACGCAAGGAGCTGCTCTTTCAACTTGCCCAGGGCGCCGCTGACTCAGGCGACCTGTCCAAAGCCATCGACCTGGCCTACGAGCTGGCCAACCTCGATTTCAGTTACCGCGACATCGGCCGCCTTCTCGACGAATGGCAGGACAAGCTGCAGAAAGCCTGAGATTTCCACACTGCCCAGGGCGTGATTTTCCCGGGAAGCGGAGCCGCGGCTGTCAAAACGCGCATGTCCGCAGTGACCTCGCGGTCCCCCTCTCGCAGGGCCGCTGCCGATTGGCGCGATGGCAAGTCACGAAGATCGGCGTCGGTCGGCGGCGCTCCCAACGGTTGCCCTTTGTTCTTTCGTCTTCGCCGACTATATTGTCTTTTTGCGAAATGGGCCCGTATCACTGTCGGCAACCTGGAAAGTTCAATGCCTCACACGCGAAGTGCCAAGAAATCTCTCAGGAAAAATAGGAAACGGCGGCTCGCCAACCGTGGCGTCAAGAAGTCGCTGAAGACCCAGATCAAACAGGTGTTGGCCGTGGCCGAAAGCGGCGCCCTGGAAGATCTCAAAAAAGAATATAACTTGGCCGCCAAGAAACTCGACAAGGCAGCAGCGCGGCGGGTTATCCACCCCAATCTGGCTGCACGCAAGAAATCGCAATTAGCCAAGATGATCCACGGGAAAGAGCACGCCGCGAAGGCTGCCGCGCCTGGTTAATCCAAATCCAGCATAATCCTCTCGGTCCGTTCCTGCGCTGTTACGCTGCGCGCCGCTGGGTCGCCATGGATCGCCCGGCCGGCATGATTGTCGGCGTCGGCGCGCCGCGCCAGACAAGCACGGCGAACGCCGGGACCAGGAACGGCCGAACCACGAACGTATCAACCAGCACCCCAAAAGACAGGGCAAAACCGATTTGCACAAGCGTGCCCAGGCCGCCCAGCATGAGGGTGGCGAATGTGCCCGCCATGATGAGGCCGCACGAAGTAATGGTTCCACCCGTGCGCGCCAATGCGCGGCGGGTTCCTTCCACAGTGCCGTGCCGCTTGCGTTCCTGCAAGAGGCGACTGATGAGCAGAATGTTGTAATCCTCTCCAACGGCCACGAGGATTGTGAAGAGGAAAAACGGTACGCGCCAATCGACTTCCCCAAGGGGCCGGCCCGACCAGCACGTGCCAACCAGGGCAGTCGCACCGAGCGTCGCATAGTAGCTGACCAGCACCGTCAGCAAGAGGTACGCTGCGAGCCATGGCCGCCGCACGAGCACCAGAAGAATCAAAAAGATCCCGCCCAGGACGAGCAAATCGACTCTGGTCCGGTCTGCTTCCGTCACGTTGGCAAGATCGCGGGCGTTTACTGTCGCACTGTAACACTCTGCGCGCACGTCTCCGAATGATGCGACCGTGCCCGGCAATTCCTTTGCCAGCCAAACCTCAATCAATTCCAGTGTTTCCAAGCTCGCAGCATCGAACGGATCCGAGCGCAAAACCACATCGAGCCGGGTCACGAATCTGCGCTCGGAATCGTCTCCTAACTCAGCGACGTAGAATTTTCGCGCCGCTCGGTTCGCTTCGCCCAGGGCTCCGCTTACGATCTGTTTCCGAATCGACCCGAGCAGGCCCGCGCGGCTCTCCGTGGCTACCGGATCGGGTAATGGTCGGCCGAGAGGCTGAGTCAGACTGCGCACCTCGGCCACGTTTTCCAGGCCGGCGAATCCTCGACTGAGATGGGCCAGGACTTCCCGTCCTTCGGGAGAATCCCAGTCCACCGACCCTTCCAACAGAACGGTCAGTGGACCAATCTCCCCAGCCGTAAAGTGACGCTGGATGGCTTTCAGTCCTTGCACGCTCGCCGACAGAGGATGCAATTCCCCGGTAGCCCGGTAGACAGGCGAGACTCTCAGGCCCAGCACGACAAAAGGCAAGAGAATCAGTCCTGCCACACTCCACACAAGAAGAGGCCGGGCAACTACTACTCGGCTAATTCGGTCCCAGAATGGAATTGGGGGCGCCAGGCGTGAGCGCTCAAAGCTCAGATGCAGACCGGGGTTCCGCAGCACCCGAGGCCAAAAAACCACGCCACCCATGATTCGCAGCAGCGCTGGCGCCAGAGTCAAGGATGCACACAGAGCAACAGCCAGGCTCAGGCCGATGGCAGGCCCCGCGCAGCGAACCTTGGCGAACTCCGCGAAGCCCATCAACCCCAGGCCGCAGATCACTGTACCTGCACTGGCGGCAAGGGCGCCGCCGACACCTTTGATGCTGCGCCGCAGAGAGTTTTCGAAGTTCTCCCCCTTCTCCAGTTCTTCGGTATAGCGGCTGATGAGAAAGAGGCAGTAATCGGTGCCCGCTCCATAGAGGATAACCACTGCAAATACCCTGCTGACGTTGACCAGGTAGACTCCCGGGATAAGGGTCAACAAGGCCAATGCTTGCAGTGAGATCCAAACGGATGCAACGATCGTGATCAGCGGGACAAGTGCCAGCAGCGGTGCGCGGTAGACGAACAGCAAGATTACGACCACGAGGATAATGGTGGCGATCGTTGTTTTGTCCAGACTCTTGGCACTTGCCTGGGTCAAATCCCGGCCGATGCCGGCCGGTCCCGTGATCAGAAGGCGGGGAGGATTGGTGCGGACCTTGGCCAGGTGGCTGCGGAGCAAGGCATCGATACGATCGACCGTGGTCCGGGTTTGCAGCGCAAGGAACGGCGTAGCCAGCGGCACCTGAATCAAGGTGCACTGGCGATCCGCGCTGGTAAGCCGGCTGCCGGTGAGCGCGTCGCGGTATGACGCGATCCTGCCGATCTCCAACGTTGCGTCTTCTGTGCGCAGTCGTTCGAGGCCCGCAGCGCAGTCATCGGCCAGCGCGAAGTCTTCTTTTGTCAGGGTCCCATCGGGGCGCTCGATGGCTACAACGACCTTGCTGGCGAACACGTCCTGAGGGAAAGCCTTGCTGAGGAGTTGATAGCCGCGGACACTGGGGCAACGCTCAGGAAGAAAGCGAATGTCGTCATCCTGAGCCTTGGAGTTCCACCCCGGCGCAACCCAGCCCAGCAATACGCCCCCGATCAGCCAGGCTGCGCAAATTCTCCAGGGATGCGCTGCCGCCATCCTTCCGAGAAAGTTGAACATGCCTGGTTTCTCCCTGGTAGACAGGCGCGCTCGCGCCACGAGGTGCAAAGGGACTACATCATCATCGGCCTCGCGAGGAAGCAAGCTCTAACGAAAATGCTGGGGCAGCTTGCTAGGCAACGGCAGCATTTGTTCTCCCCTCGCCCCGGTACTCCGGGGAGAGGGGTCGGGGGTGAGGGGCCTTGGCCAGGGATCGTTCGTCCCCAATTCAATTGACCCAACGAGTTGGTCCGAGAAGCGCTTCTTCCCAAGCGCGCCGAAAGTGCGCCGAAAACAAGCCGTTTCGGGAGCGGAAAGCCGCAAGTAGACCGGGCGCGCTGATCTTCCCGCCAGGATCGATCCTTCACCGGTGGCGCTATCGACGACAAACCGCGCTTTAGGGGAGCGGCAGCGCTTGTTCTCCCCTCGCCCCGGTACTCCGGAGAGACGGGTCGAGGGTGAGGGGAGATTATTTCCTGTCCCTCGCCTAGCATTGCGTAAAGAGTGCATATCTGCCTCTGCATCCTTGCAACTCTCGTCGAGCTGCGTTTTCCTGACATCGAGGGCAACAAACTCGCACGCCGAGATCATCTCCCGGCATCCCGAGGACCTAATTGTAGATCCAGCAAGGCGCAGGTGAAACCGCAGCCGAGGAGAGTTGTGCCATTATTCACGTCCCATTGGTAGGATAAACGCCGGGGATGGGAATGCCGTCCAGCAATAGGGCGTGTCAAGCGTACTCGCGCCGACGCACCATGCTTCGAAGGAAGAGCAAGAGTTAGGAGGAAGAGTACGATTACGAAGAGGATGAAGAGCAAGATCCAGATTAAGAGCAGGATGTCATGCCTGCGCCGGCTATTGAATCATGCTCTTTCTCATGCTCCTGCTCATAATCTTCTTCCAAATCTTACTCTTCATCTTCATTCTTTCTCTCAGGGCTGGGCCGCTTGGTCATGTAGCTGTCCAATCTGTGCGGAGCAGCAGGGCGCGTCAAACGTACTCGCGCCGACGCACCTTGCCAAGCAACGAGCACCGCACCGCTCCCTCTTGCCTCTTCACGATGCACCTTCGATTACTCGCAGACGCCCGTCTTGTTCTCGCTATGGATTGAAACCGACGCGATAACACCGCCCTGGGAATGGTGCGTCGGCGCGAGTACGCTTGACGCACCCTACGGACTGTGCTCGTGAAGGGGCAGTTCTCGGTTTTTTAGCTGCATCAAGATTTCGTGCGAGACAATCCAGCCTCTCCCCGTTGCGACTCATTTCAACGAGAAGTCAGCCGACTTTGCCATCATTTCGTCGCGCACTCTAGATCGCCGTGCGTGCTCTTGCAGTGAAGGGCGTATACCAGCGTTCGGCCCATTGGTGTCGGCCCGGAGTCCGGTCGCCCATTACGCCGTAGGCGTTGCAGCGCCAAGCCCGGAGTCGCGGTAGCGCACTCCGGGTAATACATTTTCTCGGGGATGTCTACTCCGAAGGAGTTGGAGCGACAGGCAATTTGGCTCATGCTGCAACTCCTTCGGAGTAGAGGAAGGGGCTTGCGTTGCTTCCCGGCGTGCGCTGCCGCGACGCCGGGCTTTGGGCTGCAACGCCTACGGCGTAAGGATCTATTGGTGCAGATTCCGACATGGCTCCTCGTACAAATTATGCTGCTCAGTCATGCACAGTCCTTTAGAATGCATGGTCGCCGTCTGCTCCACCGGGGCTTCCGGAGTACCTCCAGCCCCGGCCACACCTCCGCTTAACTTGGTGCCTATGGGCTTCCGAAGACTCCAGCCCCGGCCACACAAACTGCCTTGGCCACCCGTCGCAGGAGCACGTAAGACAGCGAGCATTTACCGTTCCCAAGCAAGTTCTGGCCGACCGAAGTGGCCATAGTTGGTAGTCTGCCGGTAGATCGGGCGGAAGAGGTCCAGCTTCTCGACGATGGCAGCCGGGCGGAAATCGAATCGGCTCACGAAGTCCGCTGCGACTTGATCGTCACCCGTACCGAAGGTATCGACGCAGACGGACACTGGTTGAGACACACCGATGGCGTAAGCGACCTGTATCTCCGCGCGATGTGCCAGCCCTTCCTTGATGACCTGCCGTGCGACATAGCGGCAGAAATAGGCGCCGCTGCGGTCAACCTTGGAGGGGTCCTTCCCGCTGAAGGCACCGCCCCCATGCCTGGCAGCGCCGCCATAGCTGTCGACGATGATCTTTCGTCCCGTCACTCCGCAATCCGCCGAAGGGCCGCCCTGAACGAAGCTACCCGTGGGATTGACCAACAGCCGGACCTTGGGCTGAAACCACCGACCGAGAGCACGTGGAGCGAGCACATCATGCACATAGGCGCGAATTGTCTCTTGGTCTGCTATGCTGGCGTGCTGTGTTGATACGAGAATCGTGGAGACGGCCACGGGTTTATTGCCCTCGTAGATCACGGATACCTGGGTCTTGGCGTCGGGACGCAACCATCCGACAGCCCCTATCTTGCGGTCGTCGGCAAGGCCGCGGGTGAGGCGATGAGCCAACAGGATGGGCAACGGCATCAGCTCTGGTGTCTCGTCGCTCGCGTACCCAAACATGATCCCCTGGTCACCAGCCCCTTGCTCCCCGGAATTGTTCGTGCTGGCATCCACGCCCTTGGCAATCTCTGCCGCCTGCTCAGTAATGAGTTCGGTGAATTGGACGCCATCCGCATTGAATGAGTCTGCCCGGTTGGTGTAGCCGACCTCGCGGATTGCTTGCCGGACAACTAGCTCGTAGTCTATTGTGGCCCTGGAAGTAATCTCACCTGCCAGGACGACGCGATTGCCTTTGCAGAGTACCTCGCAAGCAACCCGGCTATGGGGATCTTCCGTGAGGAAAGCATCGAGTACGCTGTCGGCCATGTAGTCACAGACCTTGTCTGGATGTCCTTCGGAAACTGACTCAGAAGTAAAGGTATAGGTGCAGACCTTTCCGGACACTTTGTAGACTCCTTTGCGTTCGCTTGGCAAGAGACCATCCGCCGCGGCCACAGCCCATGATCTGGCCTGCAAACTCGATAACCGTCTCGCTCTTCATATCGGTCCATTCGATGTGGCGAATATGGGTAAGTGCTACCCAGATAACGCGTTGTCCGCCTGATTCGTCACGTCTTCGCCATGGCTGGCGAATCCGATGGCAATCAAACTCCAGTTAGACAGGCTAGATCGCCAGCAAGGTCATCCCAACCCAACCCTGGTGGCCTACTCCGGCGACAAATCGGGCCTGGGCCTCGCGCTATCGAGGATGTAGTAATAAATCCCCACCACAACTCGCTGCTCTTCCTGGCTCAGGTCGCGTTGCCGGGCCCGGTGCTCAAGGTCATCGGGGTCATCCTGAAGGAGACCCAGAATATGATCGACCGTTGACCGCGCCGCACGAGCAAAGGTGGCGATCTCGTCCTGCGACGTGAAGTCTTTTGACCACCGTTTCCGCAGAACTTCAATAACCTTACTCCACATGTCGGGCTTCGAATGCAGAATGAGGAAGATTGCTTTAGCCATATAAGGTGACCCCCAAGCCTCACCGGCAAAGTAAGGAGGGAGGCCGAATGCCTCCCATACTTCTGTGTAGGTATCGACGAAGCACGCCGAAAAGACCTCTTTGTCCTCGAAGGGTTCCCAAGCGGAAAGAATCAGAAAACCCATGTCGGACCAGGCGTCAGGGTCAGGTTGATGATAGATGTATCCGCGTCCTCCTAGCTCAAATTGCTTAAGCCCCCACATACCACTTGCCATGCTGTCGGGGTTCCCACAATAGACAAGCCAGGTTTCGTCGCCGCTCAGTAATTCCATCATAATCTCGCCCCAATTCTCAGCACCGTTCTCAGAGGCATCGTCATCGCCGTCTTTCAACTCGGAATCATCGAAGAGGCTTGTGACAGAAACTTCCTCAGAAGGGACAAGTACGCGACCGGATTTCGGAGCCGGACCCGGCTTGTCGACGAACACGGCCTCAAGGCGCGACTGAAACTCGGTTATGGCCGGCGCGGCGGCTCTACCTTTGGGGCCTATCTTCCACAAGGCGCTCACGGCCGCTCGGAGGTCTTCTTTCATAAGCTCGATCAAGGCGGGAATCGCTTCGTGTGCTTCCGGGGCTATCTCGGCTAGGTTTAGCGCGGCAAAACGGCTGACCTGGAATTCGCTGTCCTTTAGCGCCTCGATAAGGAACCGACGCGCGACTTGATTCCCGGCGGGAATCTCCACGAGGGCCTCCAGAGCCTCCAGACGCACTTGCCAGTGCTTGTCCTTGAGAACTTGAACTAGGGGCTCAACTACCAGCTTGCTCTCCAGACCTATCCGTCGCAGAGCATTTACCGCACTCTTGCGGACCTCTTCATTCTTATCGCTTAATGCCTGGATGAGAGAAGGGACCGCATTCTTGGCTTTCGGCCCAAGCTGTCCTAATGCATGCACCGCCCGCTGCCGGACTACTTCGCTTTCATCCGTCAGGGCTCTTGTAAGACCGATAACCCCAACGTCGCCGATTCGACCTAGAGCTTCGGCGAGATCGTCAATATTGCCACTACTATGCTTAAGTTGATCCACCAAAGCTGGGATGGGAGCTGCCGCTCTCTGGCCAAGTTGACCCAAGGCCCGTGTCGCACTCGCTCGCACCCAGCTGGAGTGGTCTTTCAACGCCTCGATCAGCACTGGGACTACAGAGTCGCTCTCCTGGCCGATGTTCCCCAGCGCACAGCAAGCCTGTTCCCGTACTTTGTCACGTTTGTCCTTCAAAGCTTCAGTGAGCGCAGGAACTGCGTCCCTGGCCGCTGCACCAATACTTCCCAGAGCATTGCTTGCCATCGCGGCAACATCTTCGCACTCGTCCTTTAGCGCCTCCCCCAGCGCCATGACAGTAGCCTCGGTCGCGGGGCGGATCTCTCCCAAAGCCCAAGCAACCCCTTTACGGACAGCGTCCTTTTTGTCCTTCAGCGCCTCGTGGAGCGCTCGGATCGCTTTTTCCCCGAGCTCCTGCAAGTCAGCAACCGCATTCTCAGGACCATATGTCCCCTTTGAGGTGACGGCTTTAATCAAGTAAGGGATGGAACCTTCTTGCCTCGTTGGAACCGCATTTCCCGTCGCTCTTAGGACAAGATCTTGATCTTCGGTGCAGTCGAAGCCTGCAGATCGAAAGACCGCAAGAATCTGCTCCTTATGCCTCGGGTCAAGCACCAGAAAGTCGCCATAGTAGCTTGACTCGCGAGTTTCACTGTAGGGCGCATCAATAATTTCTTTGGGAACCCACTTAAGCATTTCCTGCGAGGCGTTTTCGGGATAACCATCGTGCTCTACCGTCGGAATGTCACAACCTGGAAATGGATCTTCATCGCACTGAGGAGGATTTCTGCACAGGTTAACGACTTCTTCGTATCGTTTGGCAGAAACTAAGGACCGGAATTCGCCCCACGTGGATGATGTCGCAAGAGCATGCCAAGTGCCCGCAAGCTCAAGAGCCTTGTCACGAGGAATTAAGACCAGGGTCTTGTCTACCCTGGGCACATCCGCGTCGCCTTCGGCATGGGTCGATCTGCCCACCTTGGCTGGTACTTCTCCATAGACAAGATCGGTGAGCAAGTGGTTCGTGGTATGATCGGTCATGGTAGGTCGCCCTGACTCATGGGAATTGTCCCGTGCCCTTTGCATCGGCAATGTTACGCCAGGGGAGGTACAATCTTGGTATCGCCTTTTGCAACTCGGTAAACGTCCACGCCGAGGCTCGCAAGGCTCAGCCAGGGGACGTACAATTTTGGTATTGCCTTTTGTAACTCATGCACACCTTGGTGAGTGACGTTCGTCCCCATGAGATCGAGCCACTCAAGGTTGGCCAATTCGCGGAGGTAGCGAAGTCCGGTGTCGCTGACTCTGGTTAGGGAAAGGCCGAGGGTGTGCAGTCCTTTCAGGTTTTGGAGATAGGCGAGACCGGCGTCGGTTACCTCTGTTCGGATAAGTTCTAGCTCATGAAGGTTGGTTAATGCCCGGAGATGGACTAACCCGGCGTCCGAAATGCGGGTTCCTGTGAGGCACAAGACGCGCAGGCCGGTCAGATCGTTCAGGTGACCGAGAGTGGCGTCGGTGATCGGCGTATCCCCGAGCTCCAAAGTTTGGAGGCTTGTCAGTTCTTTGAGATTGGCCAGATCGTCGTCAGTGATCGGTCTGCGAGTGAAATCAATCAGAGTGACCGGCCGGGCGGGATCATCGATGTCAACTTCAATTTCGCCACCCAAGGCCCCAACCCATGGGGCGGACATGCTTGAAGTGCGGGGTGAGGGTATTGGAACGGCAGGAACGAAAATCAGGCTGAAAGGCTCGGAAGCCCGGATAAACCGGTCACTGTTTGGCGGCCCAGGGCTCTCAGACGAAACTCCAGCTTGAGCTTCTCCTGGCCGGATCTCTGCTTGGTCTTTCGGTCGTATGTCGCCCATTGATTGCCACTGCCTCTAACCGTATTTCGATCGTCGAATGTCCTTGCATCGCTGTCAGTCGCCCAAACTCGCGGGCCAGCAGGTTTAGGGCTACTCTTTAGAAGACCCTCGATCACGCATAAGTGCATTCCAGCCAACCTGAGAGCAAGGCGGTGTCGAACTCGTGTAGTCACCCCGTGTCCAAGCTGGCAATGAAGGCTTGAAGTCAACCTGAGACCAAGGAGGTGTCGAGCGCAAAAGCTCTACCTCCGAGGAAAATCGAGAAAAGCACAGCAAATTCAGGAATAGATTCATATATCACCTCCGGCTGTGATCACTCCCGTGCAGTGTGCCGTCAATCGTTCTTTGCCCTTGAGCTGGCAATCGCCAGCATCCCTTAAAACAAAAAAAAGGCCACCGCACGACAAGCATGCGATGGCCGTTGAATCTAGTCCCAGGCGGAGATCGTTTTTCGGAAACTCAGTTTCCGCGCATCGAGGGGCTTGCCCTCAAGGCACCGTTGGCATCTCCGTGCCCGGTTGCCGGACCCTTCTGGGTCACTCTTGCATGCTCTGCCTCGTATGGTAAGGCCGGAGGTTTGAAAATCAAGGGTAAATGAGTGATTTTTGCCCGATTCTGTCCGGAGTATTTGAGGTCAACCTGTGTAGCGACTCGCGGACAGGGGGGAAACCCTCACGTGGGTACCGGGGGTTTCTAACAATTCGCATCGTGGAGGGTTCGAGTCGAATGTTTCTGCAACGTGACGCACCGGCGCGCATCAGGGATGGAATGCTTACGGCGAGCGGAGAGTGTACCGCTGGTTGCTTGCATGGGCATGCTGCCGATCTACCGCGTCCAGTGTCGTCAGCAGCACAAATGGACCGCATCTATATTTCCGGGTCTTCACCAGAATTCGTGGGTTCTTTCCAGGGGTGAAGCCCTGGGTGACAGAACCAGCGGCCCCAGTTTCCCGCCCCCCAGGCCCCCCACCCTCCTTCCCTCTTTTCTGTTCCGGGTGTCGCCCCAAAGGGGCACGTGCCGGCGATACCACAGGAGTGCATCCTGCCTTGTTTTTCGGTATGGATGGAGTTTGCACAGCAACCATCCGCCGAGGGCAAGACAGGATGCAACTCCAGACTATCCTCAATCGCGTCGAGTGGCACAAGTCTTTCGTGTACGCAACGGTCCGTTTTGCCGGTGCCGAACGTTCCGTCCTGGAAGTGGAGGTGCGTGAGCGCGCTAACAGCCGGCCGCTTTGCTCGGGATGTGGGCAGGCCGGGCCGGGCTACGACCGGCTGCCCAAACGCCGCTATGAGTTCGTGCCGCTGTGGGCGCTGGCCGTGTACTTCCTGTACGCCCCGCGGCGGGTCGATTGCCCACGCTGCGG